>Ga0233437_1005425_pt1 | contig 13864 bp, 14 predicted proteins | sample SI_122_August201_FD_182714 | JGI IMG/M metagenome (GOLD analysis project Ga0233437, IMG submission 182714) | Seawater microbial communities from Saanich Inlet, British Columbia, Canada - SI_122_August2016_200_MG | ecosystem: Environmental > Aquatic > Marine > Inlet | place: Canada: British... | reverse complement strand
TCAATTTAACTAAGCCTAAGGTTTTTTTCTCGCTTCATGATAATCCTTTTTTGTTAAAATGACACCATATATCCAAAAACGAATATTGCCAAATTAGACTCAAATAATCCTTAACTTAATGGCAGTGTACCTTTCTCTAAGTGTAACTTTGCTTTTTTACCTAAAATTTCACTGTAATATTTAGGATGCATGCCATTGCCAGGTCTAATAGATCTTATATTCTCTTCGGTAATAGGCTCACCTACTTTTATATCTTCTACAACAAAAAGCGAACGCCTTCTAAGCCTATCATCATCTGTAACACTATAATCAATTTCTCCCAGAGCTTTTTCTGTTTCTCTAATTTCTTTAATCATTTCGCCAAATTCATTAGGTTCCATGGAAAAAGCCGAATCCGGTCCCCCAATATTTCGATCTAATATAAAGTGTTTTTCTATAATTTTGGCGCCAAGTGACACGGCCACTATCGGAACAATAGCCCCCATGGTATGATCAGACAAACCAACTTTTACCCCAAATCTTTCAATCATATCAGGTATAGTAAGCAGATTAGCTTGTTCATTTGTTGCTGGATACTGGGAAGTACATTTCAAGAGGGTTATATCGTTATTCCCTACGTTTTTACAGGTTTCAACTGCAAGTTTTATATCATCTAGAGTTGCAACTCCTGTGGAAATAATCATAGGCTTTCCCTTTGAGGCAGAATATCCAATTAAGGGTATGTCAGTTATTTCAAAAGAAGCTATTTTGTACATTGGAACATTTATTGACTCCAAAAAATCTACACCTTCTTTGTCAAATGGAGAAGAAAAGAAAATAAGCCCCAGGTCTTCTGCAATCTTTTTTAATCTAGGTTGCCACTCATAAGGCATACATGCTTCTTCATAAAGTTTCCACGAAGTATACCCCTTCCATAAACCTTTGATTCGAGGAGCAAAATAACCAGTATCTGAATTTATGGTTAAGCTTTTCGGTTTATATGTCTGCACCTTTACGGCATCTGCACCTGCACGAGCTATAGCTTCAATGCTTTTAACTGCAATGTCTAGTCTATTATTGTGATTGGCAGATAATTCTGCAATAACAAATGTTTTTTCGGCATTCAAATTCATTATTCCTATATTAGCTATTTACATGCTTGGTATATTATCTGTGCAACCCGCAAACTTCCTTTTCCATCTATAAGCATTCCCGCTCTTCTACTAATTTGCCTTAGTCGCTCTGAATCTATCAATAGACAGCTCACTTTTTTAAAAAAGAAATCTTTTTTAAAAGAATTAATATCTCCTAGGTCAATAGTTGCCGAATACTTCCTCGCAAGCCCCCGACTTCCCAAAGCATTTTTACTGCAATGGCCTATCGTAATTACAGGCAACCCTAAAAACATTAATTCATATACAGTTACACCGAAAACAGAGATAACTAAGTCTGCAGAAATAAATTCATTTACATCAAAGGATTTTATAGTTATTTTTCTGTTTAATTTATTTTTTATTTTATTTAAATTTTCTTTATCTTTAAATTCAGCTCCAATTAATGCCAAAATTTCAATATCATAATCATTAGAAAAATCATTAATCCATTTTAATATTTTTAACATAACACCTGCCGGATCACTCCCTCCAGTGGTAATTACAATTTTAAATATTTTATTCTCTGTACTTTTTCTATTTAATTTTAGAATATCAGGATTAAGAACAATATATTTAAATCCTTCATAAAACTTTACTATTCCATTTTTCCATTTAATATCATTTATTATCTCATTGGAAACATGTGGTGCTGGCAATATAAATGAGTCTGAAAAATAGCCCCCTTCGCAGATGTTGTGAAACATTATAACTTTTATCCTATTTTTCAGCTTTATAATGAACTCTTTTTTATATGGGTATAATTTATCAATAAATATCACTTGAGCATCAAAGCTATGGACGGCTCTTTCAATAAAACTCTCCTCTGATTCCTCCACCTTTAAAAAAAAATCGAATTTATGTTTCGTCAATTCATTTATTGATAAAGTATCATTTCCCGTCAGAAAAATTATATTAGAATCTTCATACAGCGCTCTAAGCTTTTCGGCTATTGCAATAGACCGCACCAAATGTCCCATTCCAATTTCAGCATTAGCATCAAGTCTAATTAGAACTCTCACTTGCTAGAACCTATGACTCTTGAAGGGTTCCCCACAACTTTACCAAAATCAGGAACATCCCTGATAACAACTGAACCAATACCAACTAGTCCCCATCGTCCAACAATAACATTTTCTAAAATGCTGCAGTTCGTTCCCAAATATGCACCCTCTTTCAAGTAAACATTTGCCCCAATGCATGCATTATTCGCAACATAAGAATAATTATCCAACTTAGAATTATGGCCTATTAATGATTGAGCATATATTTGAACATGATTACCTATTTCAACATTAGGTCCAACGCTAACAAAAGGCTGTATAGACGTCCCACTACCTATTTTTGCAAATTTTGATATAACTGCTGTAGGATGGATTATCGTAGCAAATCTTTTTTCTGGTATTTCCAATTCAAGTAATTTATATAAATACTTGTGGTTAAATTTTGTTGAAATTAATGTATAGAGGAAAAAAACACTGTCATCTTTTAAAAATCTCTGTGTGGTTGAATAGTCTATCTTACCCAATACAGGATATCCATTTATTGGTTCGGTTTCAAAATCATTTAAAAAACCAAGTATTTCCCATTTTCTTTTAACTTTATTTATATCTTCTATTGTTGAAAGAGCTACAGTACCATTCCCCATTCCACCAATTATAATGATTTTCTTCATCATAAACCTTCTTTAGCTTTGAGAATTGCTTTAATTAACTTAGCTTTTTTAATGATTTTTTTTGCAGTAACCACCATTGGAGGACCTATAAACTTTCCATTTTTTACTGCAACACCTTTATGCTCTTTTAAAGATTCTTCATATAATTTAAGCATATCATATGCTTCAAATATTTCTTCCTTCGATGGAGTAAAATACTTATGAACTAATTCTAATTCTTTAGGGTTCAGTACCAACATCCCTTCAAAACCAAGTTTTTTTGCAAGTTGAATATTTCTTTCTAAATCATCCAGATCGTGAACTTTAATATGAACAGTATCAATAGGTACTACTTTATTAGCTTTTGCAGCCATCGCAATTAAAGCTCTTGCTGTAAAAAGGCTTTGTCCTTCTTTATCGTGAATTCCTTCAAGGTCGGTAATAAAATCCTCACATCCAAACGCAATAGCCACAACTCTGTCAGAAGCCTGACAAATCTCCTGTGCATTTAATACAGCCGCAGAAGTTTCAATAAGAGGAATTATTTTAAATGTTCCGAATGGTATTCCTTTTTCAGCTTCAATTGTTTCTAATAATTTATCAAAAAAATAAATATCCTGACCAGTATATGATTTAGGATACATGAATCCATCTACCCCATCAATAGCAAGCTGAGTAACATCTTTAAGCAGAAAACCGCTTTCTCTATCATTAACTCTTGGAAAAACAAAATGATGAATAAAGTCACCTTCCCTAATCCTTTTTTCAATTTTATCTCTTGCAATTTGTTTATAATGAGCAGATTGAACAGAATCCTCTAAATCCAATAACAATACATCTGCTTTTGATTTAGCAGCACTATTTAACAACCTATCATTATGCCCAGGAACAAACATACAACTTCTTAAAACATAATCATTCATTCTATTACCCTTTCTTTGGAATCAAAACATGCCTTCTATAAGTTAAAACCTTTTCATTATTTTGATTAAATGCCTTTGTTTCTACATAAATAATTCCCCGGTCGTGTTTAGATTTGGATTCTCTAACATTCAAAATTTCTGTTTCGGCATATAAAGTATCACCAATAAATACAGGTCTATCATGCGTTATTTTTTCGTAGTCAAGGTTGGCAATAGCTTTCCCGCTAATTTCCGAAACAGTCATTCCGACAACTAGACTAAAAACCAAAGTCCCAACTACTAATATTTGACCAAACTGTTGAGTTTTACAAAATTCCTTATCTAAATGAAGAGGGTGATGGTTCATTGTTAACAATGCAAATAAGTTATTATCACTTTCAGTAATAGTTTTTCCCGGCCAATGCTTAAAAAGTTTACCTTCTTCAAAATCCTCTAAATAATTTCCAAATGTATTTTCTTGAAATTTCATATATTCTCCCAATCATCAAGTTAATCTTTCAAATCCGGAATGGCAAATACTACTTTTTAATAATTTTTCAGCATTACCATTTTTAATTGCTTCTGAGATAATTTCAAATGCTTCATCAACTGCATGAAAATATTTATCAATATGTGGTTCTTTATGAGCATATGACGCATAAAAGGCAGTGGTTGCTAAAAATCCTCTTTCAAGCATTAACTGTGTAAAAAGTGTCTTTATAACGGCAGGTTTCTCGTAATGAAATGAGAAGTGTCCAACTGGATCCATTCCACCGATGGATATTTCTATATTGTGTTTTTCAGCTAACTCTTTCCATATTTTTTTTACTTTTTGACCTTTTTCTATTAGATGTACAAAAATATTATTATTAATTATTTTTCTGATTGTAGCAAGTGCTGCAGTCGGTCCAATTCTATCTGTCCAGTATGTGCTACTTATGAAAGAACTTTGAGCGGCCTCCATGATTTTTCTTTTCCCAATAACAGCAGCCATAGGATATCCATTACTCATACCTTTAGCAAAAACAGCAATATCCGGTTTAATTCCATAAATGAGATGAGCACCTCCTGTAGTTAATCTAAAACCCGCACTAACTTCATCTATGATTAAGGGAATATTATATTTATCAGTTAATTGTCGGAGAGTATCAGAAAACACCTTTTCAGGATCTTTATTTCTAACCGACTCAATTATTACAGCTCCAACTTTTCCTTTATGCTTTTCAATTAACTTTACAAAACTTTCAGTATCATTGTAAAAAAATGGATAAGCAGTTCCTACTAATGATTTTGGAACACCATTAGGTTCTAAGCCTGCAAGATGCACTTTATCTAGATTTGATTTGTTTTCCAGATTAGATGCCAGATACCAATCACACCAGCCATGATATCCACCGAATAAAACAATATCACGTTGAGAATAAGCACGTGCTATTCTGATGGCCATGGCACAAGCTTCGCCTCCAGTCCGACAAAACCTTGCCATATCTGCCCATGGATGAAGTTCACATAATAATTCAGCTAATTCTACTTCCTCAGGCACATTTAGAGTGCTCATATTGCCTTTTTTTAATGCATCTATAACCAAATTATCAATTTCATCATCAGCATACCCCACAATACACGAACCAACTCCCATAAGGCTCATATCAATATAGTGGTTACCATCAAGGTCCCATACTTCACATCCTTTAGATTTAGAATAGTATGAAGGCCATAAATCCGGAAGAAGCATTTCCGGTCTTTTGGATAGTAATTGAGTTCCGCCTGGTATTATTTTTATTGCCTTTTTGTATAAATTTGTTGATTTTGTCATAATCATTAATCTATTTTTTTATCATTTAGTAAAGATTTCTGATAACCTTCATTTCTAACAAAATGAGAGTTAATTTTTTCAAGATTAGTGTTTTTTGATAAGAAATTCAAAATATCATTCATTTCAAAAAAAGGATTATTTGAGTAAAGCTCATTAAATATATGCTGTAGTAACACATAATCTTCATCTTCGTCAAGTGTCCATCGCTTATTTGACAGATCTACATTATTTTGAACATTAATATGCTTGAATATTTGACAATTCTTTCTTATATAAGGAGTAACATGTTCTCGTTCAGATAATAATTTTGATTTTTTCCAAGATTCTTTTAAAGCTTTGTAATTAAATATTGAAAGATCAAGACCATCTGGATAAGTTGGGATCATAGTATTAGAAGTATAATCAGCTCCAGTGTTTAAATGAGTTGAAACTACTTTACTAATAACACTTGGATCAATCAAAGGACAGTCAGCAGTAATCCGAACAATATGTTCCGGTTTTATTAATTTTGCTAACTGATAAAATCGATCAAGCACATCATTTTCGGATCCTATAAAAATCCTTATACCATTTTCGGAGCATAGCTTAATCAAAGATAGATTATTCGAGTCAATTGATGTTGCAACAATTACTTCATCGATTAATTTACATCTCCTTACACGTTCAACAACATGTTCAATTACACTTTTACCAGCCAACGGCAGAAGTACTTTATTAGGTAAACGCAAAGAGCCCATCCTAGCCTGAATTACTGCTAATATTCTTATATTATTCATATCTATTTACCAAACACCTTCCGTTCATTTATTTGTGAATTTTCATTATTCATCAAAAAATTTCCATTTAAGAGGGAATACTTTAAATTTAACATGGTTATAGTCTAAAACATTAAATTTTTTTTTTGTAATTTCATATTTTAATGAGTTTTGGTATTCATTTTCTATAACAGTAGTATTCTTTCGAGAACTTTTTACATTAAAATTTAATTTTTCAAAAACTTTAATTGATGCAATATTCCCTGAATGGGCACCTCCCTGCACACTTTTAAAATTCTGTTCATTAAAAAGGTAGTCCAACACACTGTATACTGCATGTGTACAAATCCCTCTACCCAAAAATCTTCTTTCTCCGATTAAAAATGAAATATCAATTCTTTTACACTTCAAATCGTACCAACTACAGGAAATATTTCCAATATGACTTCCTTCATAAAATATACCCCAATGTGGACGTTTTATCTTATAAGTATTCTTTACAAAATCTATTACATCACTTTTCTTAATTGGCAGAACATGTCGTATCTCTAAATATTTATAGATAAAAGGATCGTTAAGCCATGAAACATATGCATCAATTACATCATCAGTTTCAAGCATTCGTAAATAACACTTATCATAATTTATTTCTTGTTCCATAATTTTTATCATTTCTCTATTATGTTTTTTTAGCATCCAACAAGATTTTAATAAACAACCACGCCTAGAAGGACGTGGTATTACTCAGAGCCACCCAAACAGGGCGGCAAAAATCTAGCCCTCTAAGAAGGCAAGATAAAAATACCATTCCCGCAATTACTAATTATTTATTAAACTTAAATTGTATTTGTTCCATTAAACGTTCCTGTTTTTCTTGATACCGCACATACTTGCGGATCATCGACTTATCAAGACCGATCAACGCAGTATCCATTAGGAAGCATAAATAAATAACTTAAAGGTTTTACTTCATCTCATAGCGGTTTCCTGTGTCATAAAACTAGTCACATATTCCTAATATGCAAAAAGTTTCATTCCTTGAACACCACTACGATATATTGTAAAAATCGTTTAATTTATTTATGTACACTTCCTTAGCCCAAAAATGATTACCCCAGTAAACTTTTTGCTTAAGCTCGGGAAATTTCTTAAATATACGTATTGCAGACCACCCTTTTAAAGCACCCATCAACGTGGAAACTGATATTTTGGGCGGCAACATTACTATCATATGTATATGATCTTTCTGTATATTAAGCTCCTGTATTCCACAACTGTTTTTCTCACAGCAAACATGTAAGCACGATTCTATTTCACTTTTAACATTTCCTCGCAATATTTTATGCCTATATTTAGGCACCCAAACTATATGGTATTGACAATGCCAAAGAACATGCGATATGTTTCTATATCATGAGTAACCCTAAAGGCATATTACCACGCCTGGAAAGACGTGGGTTTCTAAATATTATATAAAATATTCATTTAATACTTATTCAAGTGAATAACTCACTGTACTTTTATTATTTTGCCCACAAACTTGGTATTATTATACCTTTATCAACATCTTTAAAAATATCTTCAATATCTTTTACAAAATTATTATTTAGTTCATAATTCTCTGCGATACTAATATTTTCTTTTAGCTGTGATAATGAATCTACTCCAAATACAATATTATTATCCTGGTTTTTTAAGATAGAAAAAATCAATGAAGCTCTTACCTTAGAATAATTATACTTATTAATTATTTTTATAAATTTACTTAAATATTTCTTTGATCTATCTAAATAATCTGGAACATTCTTTTCTTCCATTAATAAAAGTCCCTGCAAAAAAGGACTTCTGGAAAATATTGTTTTAGTATTTTTAACTGCAATTTTAAAAAAATCAGTTTTATCAAGCCTCTGATCTAAAACATTGTATGCTATTTGTATGTAGTCAATATTTTTTAATTCAGCAGCATATAATGCATCCTCTACCTCATACACTGAAACTCCAATATTTTTAGAAAGGTTTTTTCCTTTTGCTGTCTCTAGACCTTCAATTATACAAGGACTATAAACATTAGAAGGTGTATGGAGTAAAAAACCATCTAAACTTTTTATATTCAACCTATTTAATGATTTTTCAATTTCATCAACAATAATATTCGAGGCAGTATGTTGTGAGTTATTAAGAAGGTTTGGTGTCAACTTAGATATTATTTTAAGATTTTTTTCTGATAAACCATGAGTCTTTATAAATTCTCCAATTATCTCCTCTGCATTGCCATAGGCTGCCGCTGTATCAAAACAATAAATACCTTTAGAATATGCATATTCAAGTATTTCAAAAGATTCTTTTCTTGAAGGTTTACCTAACTTATTGTTTACACCATAATTAAGGCCTAATTGAACTGTACCAAGAACAAATTTAATCATTTTTTATTTACTACACTCCTAATTATAAAACAACGCATGGTTATTTGTTGTTTTTAGAGTTTCATTCAAATTTTACAAATTTTTTTAATATTATAAGCAATAAATTCTATATCTGTTTTTTTCATAGAAGGATGAAGTGGAATGGTCAGAGCTTCATTATAATATTTTTCCATATTTGGAAAATCTATGGATGTATATAATAACTTTTCTTTATAATAGGGCTGTGAGTAAACAGGTATATAATGCACTTGAGTACCTATTCCGACTTCTTTTAGACGATGCATTAATTCATATCTTTGTATCCCCAATTTCCGAAAATCAAATCTCAATACATATAAGTGAAAATTTGAATTACAATCTTTTGTTTCATGAGGTGTCAGAATACCGCTACAATCTTTAAAAAGTAAATTATAATATTTAATAATTTTTTTACGCTTTTCCTTAAAAAGATTCAGCTTTTTCAGTTGTGAAACTCCAAGAGCGCATTGAATATCTGTTATTCTATAGTTAAACCCAAGTACAGTTTGCTCGTAGAACCATGGTTTTTCATTACATCTATTTTTAGAAGTTATTCCATGTGAACGGAAAAGATTCAACCTTTCATATAATTCTGTAGAGTTAGTCAGTACAGCCCCGCCTTCTCCTGTTGTTATATGTTTTACAGGATGAAAACTCAGTACAGTCATATCAGAATATTTACATTCCCCAACTTTTCCACCTTTATACTCTGATCCCAAAGCATGACAGGCATCTTCAATAATAAATATTTTATGATTATACTCTTTTTCTTTTTGAATAATAATCTCTTTTATTTTTCTCATGTTACAGCTTTGACCAGCAAAATGAACAGGAATTATGGCTTTGGTTTTTCTAGTAATCTTTTTCTCTATTTCATTTGGATCTATATTGTAAGTTACAGGATCAATATCAGCAAAAATAGGTTTGGCTCCACAATAAAATGCACAGTTTGCAGATGCAACAAATGTATTTGGAGATGTTATTACTTCATCACTTTTTTGTACACCTACAGCTAAACATGCTGAATGAAGAGCTGAAGTTCCTGAATTGAAAGCAACAGAATATTTAGTTCCAGTATAGACACATAAACATTCTTCAAACTCATCAATTTTATCTCCTTGTGTTAAATTTGAAGTTTTTAAAACCTTCACAACTGCAGCAATATCATCATCATCAATAGCCTGTCTACCATAAGGTATACTATTTAAATGTGGATAACTTTCAGAATAGCATAACCCTTTACTAATTCTTTTGGGTAGTCCATTTTTTAAATCTTCATAAAATTTATCCAATGAATCAGTAATTGTAGGAATTTTGATATCTAAAGCCAAAGCTAGTTTACTGACATTCAGAGAAAGGTTTTTGCCACGTTTTGCAACAAAATAAGAATCATTCACTTCTACAGGACGTATTAGTTCTCTAGTAAGTCCAACTCTATCTGCCAAAGCACAGGCAAATTCATATTTTGACATAGAATCACTACTGGCACAGTTATATACCCCATTTAAATCTTTAGCCAAAGCTTTCTCAAGTATTTTTGCTAATTCAAACGTATAAATAGATGAAAAACATATATTTCTGAAGCCTTTTATTTCATGCTTTTTTAATAACTCATTTAATATCCACTCGGCTAGACTTTCTTTCTGTTGAATATTCCACCCAAAAATATTAGTTCTAAGAATAAGAGAATTCTCTTTGCGTAATGCCTCTTTTTCACCTTCATATTTACTATTACCATAGTAATTCAAAGGGCTCACTTTATCGGTTTCACAAAAACTACCTTTATCACCAGAATACACTGAATCAGTTGATATATATACAAATTTTATATTTTTATTTTTGCATGCTTCAATCAAACGACGGGTACCAATAACATTAACAAACTTTGTGCGCTCTTTATTTTTTTCACAATAATCAACATTAGTAAGAGAGGCACAATGGATAATAATATCAGGTGAACATTCTTCTAAAATACTCTCAAGATTATCGTCAAACACGATATCAAATTTAATCGTATTAACGCCACAAATGTCAACCTCATGAGATGAGTAAAACCCTGTAACTTCATATTTATCACAAAAGTACAAGGCCAAATTATTTCCCAGCAAGCCGCTTACTCCAGTTATAAGCATTTTCTTTTTCTGCATATCCATACCTAAATTATTGAGGTACTCCTTCTGTTGACCATCTAGATTTTTCTATCATGTAGTCATCTGATATATGCTCTACAGTTTCAGAAAGTTCTTGAACTGTAAGCCACTCTTTATTATTTCCTGAGGTATAACTAAAATCTTTATCACAAGGTTTAGCTTTGTTGTCTGGATCTATTATCTCATTTCTATATTTGCTATCAGGTCGAACTATATAGAATTTCTTAAATTCAAGAGTATTATGAGCATTCTCCTGGCTGATAAGTGATTCATGTATTTTTTCTCCAGGCCGAACTCCTACTATTTCCTGTTTGCAGTCAGGCGCTATTGCTTTTGCCAAATCTGTTATTTTCATTGATGGAATTTTAGGTACAAAAATTTCTCCACCCTTCATATTTGCTAATGAAAAAATAACTAAGTGGGCAGCTTGATCCAAGGTTATCCAAAACCTGGTCATTTCAGTATCTGTTATTGGAAGTACACCTGTTTTCATTCTTTCTTTAAAAAATGGTATCACAGAACCTCGGCTTCCCATTACATTTCCATATCTTACAACGGCAAATCCTGTTTTATTAAGTCCATCATAAGAGCTTGCACTAACAAAAAGTTTATCTGAACATAGTTTTGTAGCACCATAAAGATTTATTGGATTACATGCTTTGTCAGTAGATAATGCAACTACTTTCTTTACACCGGAAACTAATGCTGCATCAACAATATTCATTGCTCCAAGAACATTTGTTTTTATAAATTCTTCCGGATTGTATTCTGCAGCAGGAACCTGCTTCAATGCAGCTGCATGAATAACATAATCAACATTCCAAAAAGCCCTGATAAGTCTTTCCTTATCTCTTACATCTCCAAGAAAATATCTCATAAAAGGATATTTCTCCATACTCCATCTTTGAGACATTTCGAATTGTTTTAGCTCATCTCGGCTGAAAATAATCAATTTTTCAGGCTTATAATTGTCAATAATAATTTGAACAAGCTTTTTTCCCAAAGAACCGGTTCCTCCAGTAATTAGAATTGTTTTATTATTTAACATATATTCCTCTCAATTTTTTATATTATGTAATATCATTCTTAAAATTACTTAGTATAAGCTAACATAAATAGTTCAAAAATCATTGGTATCGAATCTACTATTTGATATTTCATAAACATTCTACATAAAAAAATTATTATTATAATGCTTATAGTTTATGATTAGCCATCTTAAATTAGTTCGTACTTAAAAATACTCTCCACGCTCCGCCACATCAATTCCTAAGTTATTATAGAAACAATGCGAAAAATACTAAAAAATACAATACTCTATGTATTAGATTATATCTATAAAACAAGCATAGAACAGTGTGATTTTATAAGTTCTAATTATATTGAATATGTAAATTAAAATAATATATTGTATTATCAAAAGTAATATCAAGTTGACTGAGGATAATTTTTATGGATACAAAAGAAAGCATAAGAAAAGATATTTTAGAAAAAGTTAAAGATTATTATAATATAGCATACAAGGAAAAACAGATTAATTACTCTCCTGGCAAAGATATTATCCCGTTTGCAGGTGGAAGTGTAATATATCAGGTTTGTATATGTAAATTATTGTGCTCTATTAATTCTCCTGAACTAATACCATAAACAGGAGTGTATAATGGCACAAAGATATCGTATAATATTTCAAAGTTATGATGATAATAAACCGAGTAAAATTACTTCAGAAAAACCTTTATTAGAAGATGCTCTTACAGTGCCAACTAACTGTTTTGATTTTTCCATGCCCATGGAAAAACAGATTGCACTCCTACAGGCAGCTCAAGATTGTGTTATCGATAAGAAAATGAATATTCTTCAAGACTCTCATGAAGAATGTCCTAAATGCAATCAAAAACTACATAAGTTTGGATTTCATACATCTACATTTTATGATGTATTTACTGATCATGAATTAGAGATTAAACGCATTAAATGCTATAGCTGCGGTTACGAAGTGCCTTCTACAGTACGAACTATTCTTAAAACAAATCAGTCAGCAGATTTAAAACGAATTCAGGCGAGTTTGGGTGCTACTTTACCTTATAGAGAAAGTGAAAAGATTTTAGATTTATTTTCAATGGACACAAGAAAAATCAACAATCACGATCGCATAAAGCATGTTACAGAATCTGTGGGAAAAGTGGTTTCTAAAATAAATGAGGCAGAAAAAAAAATCGCTGTAATAGATGAAGCTAAAGAATTAATATTAAATGTAGATGGCGGACATATTAAAACTACGGATAAGAAAAAGCGTTCTATGGAAGCAATGACTTCTGTTATATATCGTCCGGAAGCATTGCTTTCGAACCCTAAAGGTACTCGTAATTATTTGTCTAGTAAAAACTGTTCTGCATCAGTAAAAGATGATAATCAACAGGAAATAATCAGTGGTACCATTGTTGCAGCACTAAAGCAGGGACTCAGTAAAAACACCCATATTACTGCACTATGTGATGGTGCTGCCAATTGCTGGAATGTTGTTGAGGCAGTAACCCCTTTGTGTGGTAATATGACCTATATTTTAGATTGGTTTCATTTGGCTATGAAATTGGAGAATATATCTCTACCTAAAAAATTGAAAGATAAGTTAATGCGTATTAAATGGCACTTGTGGCGTGGAAATATCGAAAATGCACAAAAAAGATTACAGCAGCTTATTGAGGCAGCTTCCCAGGAAAAACATATTGAAAGAATTAAAAAATTCATGAATTATATCACTAATAACTGTGATAAAATTATTAACTATAAAGAGAGGAAAAAAGCTGGCTTAATTTTTACAAGTAATTTAGCTGAATCAACAGTCGAAAGCTTAATAAATCGCCGATGCAAAGGACATCAACATATGAGATGGTCACGAGAAGGACTTAATCCTATACTGCAATTAAGAGCAGCAATTAACAGTAAAGGTGATTGGACAAGTAAATGGAAAACTGCGGTCATAAACACAATATAAACCTACGATATTACGCTTCCA
>Ga0233437_1005422_pt1 | contig 13868 bp, 10 predicted proteins | sample SI_122_August201_FD_182714 | JGI IMG/M metagenome (GOLD analysis project Ga0233437, IMG submission 182714) | Seawater microbial communities from Saanich Inlet, British Columbia, Canada - SI_122_August2016_200_MG | ecosystem: Environmental > Aquatic > Marine > Inlet | place: Canada: British... | reverse complement strand
ATAGCATTACAGAAGAAGAATTGGTGGTGTCATTAGAAAGAGAATAGATATTCTGCCAGATTGCTTGAACACATCAAGCGCGTAATTACTGTCTATCAATATAACTCTTAAGTACAATAGCAGAAGTGGCAACACTAATGATCGTGGCAAAGACACTAACGTATTTCACAAATACATCTACGTTCTTTTCTCTCACAATGATCACATCACCAGCATCAACTTGCGCATAGAGTTGTCTTCTATTTTTCTTACCACCGCGTAAAATTTTGACAGATCGAAGGTGAGCGTTTTCAGCGGCGCCAGAATACCCAAGATAGTCCTTAACAGTTAAGTGCGCTTTATAAGGATAGGGACCTGGATTAAGCACAGCACCAATCACAAAAACTTCCGGCACAGAAGTCGGATACACAATATTTTCTCCAGGTATTGTTTCTAAGCTGTAATCAAACATCTTTTTGGCATTAATTAAATCAGGAACAATAATCACATCACCTGTTTGAATTTTAAATTTCTTTAACTCTTTATTCTTTTGTTTAACAGAGATAATTTCTTTTTGACCAACCTTATTAAACCTGATCACTTTGATGGGATAGTTTTTTGCATTTGATGATGTTGTCTCTCCTGCCAAATGTATCACTTGTTTTAAACTTTTCTCGTAAGACAACTCAAATTCACCAGGCCTGGAAACGGGGCCTTCTATTTTTATTGTTGATCTCGCTTTAGGCACGCGAATCACATCACCATCTTGAACATAGGGATTATTTTTTAGACTTCCGTAAAAAAAATAACTGTAAAGATCATAGGTTTTTACATTACCTGTTTTATCATTTTTGATCGTAAACAAACGTGCCGCGTCTCTATTTGGCACAGCCTGTTGTATGATATCGGCTGCTCTTGATGACAACGCTGTCGTATAGACTCCTGGAGCTTCTACATCACCAACAACATGTACTTTGATCATTTGAAATAACTGACCAGCCTGAGAAGGGTCCATCCCCATTTGCTTTGGTTGCCTCTGACGTTGACCACCCCCTAAACTTGTAACCCCCTTCTCGCCTTCACCTGCCGTCCCTCCAGGATTCATAACAGTAGAACTTCTTTTGACAGAACCATAACGAGACACTGATGCGGCGAAAACATTTTGTGTTACAAAAAAGACAATCAATAGCATGGCAATACAATCAATTAATACTGACTTTCGATTGAATAAATTATTCATTTTACTTCCTTAATGCTTTCCTGAATCTAATCTGATTTTTAATTTTTTCACATAATCCTTTAAGAAAACCATGAAAATAGCCAGAAAAGTTGAAAGAATAAACGCAATCATAACCATCTGTCTTCTTCTTGGTTTAGAGCGTTTTTCTGGTCTATTAGGTGGATCAATAACTTGAAAGACAAGCTCATCTTGGCCTTCTTGAATTTTAGCCATTTCAAACTGCTGTGTTAAAACCGTATTGACCTGAAAAAGTAGCTCCCTTTTAAGGCTTAAGTATTGAAGGTAGACTTGTTGAGGAATATCCTCTAAAATTTCAAATTCTTCTATTTTCTCATCAATCTCGTTTTGTTTAGAATAAAGGACTTGAATCTCGTCATTCAAGTTTGATTGTTTATCTTTAGTCACAAGAACATCTATTGTTGAGCCTTTACTGATAATTGTGTCACCCTGATAAAACTCACTTAATACTTTCCCAATATTCAACAGATCTTTTTTGTTTTGCACTAACTGACTCTCTAAATAGATTCTGTTTCTCTTGGCTACAGTAAGTGTATTATTATTAATAAAGTTTTTCACTTCATCCAAATACACTTCAATAACTTTTTTAGACAACAAAGGGTCTTGAAATTCAGAAGAAATATTTATTGTTCCCGTTTTGATATCATCAACAAACATAACCATACCACTACGTATAGCTGTAATAGCTAACTCGTCTAATAATCTTCTTCCTGCTTCGTCTGCCTCTAACAACGTTTCCTTTTCAAACAAAACGCTCATTAAATCACATCGTTCAATAACATTACGCACGACTGGTCTACTATTGGCGATAGCTAATAATTGTCCTGCTGGTGTTTGACCACCACCTCCAACGCCCATCATAGCCGCGATATTCATCATGCCAGATGACATCATCATCTTTGACGACGAGTCAGAAACAGGTAAGATCTTCGCTTTTGAGGTATATAATTCAGGGATAACAAGGCTATAAATCGCAACAATCAAACAACAGAGAAACACAAACACACCCATATAATACTTGTGACGCCATAGTTTTATAACAACATCATCTAGTTCCATAACTTCTTGCTTCTTTTCCACTCATTACCTCATGAAAAAATACGTTAGCCCTATTACACCGCTATCTTTGGCTCATAAGATTTGTCATCTGACACTGAATCTAACTGATAAGTACTTACAATCTCTTTTAACAAATCGTACATATCTTCCTTTTGCTCTCCATTTTTAGCACGCTTAATACACGCATCAATGTTTGCAAAAAGTTCATGCTTATCTTGAGCTTTTCCAATAGCCATGTTGATTTTAGGGTGTTTGGTGGAACAGACTTTTTCTGTTTCATCATATAGCTCTTCATAAAGCTTCTCACCTGGTCTCAAATCACAAAACTCAACAGCAATATCCTTGTTTGGTTCAAAACCACATAATCGAATCATGTTGTAGGCTAAATCAAGAATCTTAACCTGATTACCCATATCAAGCACAAATGTTTCTCCCCCTTCACCTAGAACAGAAGCAAAAAGCACGAGTTGTACGGCTTCAGGAATCATCATAAAATAGCGTTTTATTTCGGGGTGTGTCACCGTAACAGGGCCACCTTGTTCAATCTGTTTTGTAAATAACGGAATCACACTTCCTTGAGAGCCAATCACATTACCAAAACGAACAGCAATAAACTTTGTATACGAAGATTCTTCCTGAAAAACTTTACACAAAAGCTCAGCCATTCTTTTTGTCACACCCAAGATATTGGTAGGATTCACGGCTTTATCTGTAGAAACAAAAACAAAGCGCTCAACCTTGTGCTTCTTTGAAAGCTCAGCCAAAATTTTTGAACCTTCAACATTCACACTAATAGCCTGGTATAGATTCTCCTCCAATAAAGGAACATGTTTATACGCGGCGGCATGTAAAACAATTTGAGGTTTAGAATCTTCAAAAACCTTATTAATGGCTATGCGATCTGTAATATCACAAAGCGTTGGAACAAATGTCACACTGGGGAATTTTACCTGACACTCTCTAAATAAGAAATATAAGGGTGATTCTGCTTGATCCACTAAATAAATCGTCTTTGGTTTGAGTTGTGCTACTTGTCTTACCAGCTCTTCACCAATAGAACCTGCAGCACCAGTAATCATGACTTGTTTACCATGATATGTTTGACGTACAGGCGAGAGATCTTCAATAATAGGCTCTCTTGCTAAAAGATCCTCTAGTTTAAGATTTCGTAATTCAATAGTAGCCCCATTTTCAGACAGCTCTGATAAGCTCGACATAATCTTGACTTGTACTGTCGCTTCAAAACATCTTGTAGCTAAATCTCTAATGAGCGCAGGACCAGCAGATGGGATCGCAATAACAACTTCATCAACTTCAAAAGCGTTAACTATATTGACAATATTTCGTGTTGTACCCAGAACTTTGACGCCATGAATATCGTGATTTTTTTTTCTCACATCATCATCTAAAAAACCAACAATCTTATAAACCATGGTTTCACGTTTTAAGCGCCTACAAGCTGTATCGCCACCATCTCCAGCGCCAATAATAAGAACCCTTTTTACGTCATGAGGTATTGGTGTGACATTCTTATAAAGTCTTACTAATAATCTTAAACCACCAAAACTCAAAATAAAGAGCATATGGTCAACAAACAACATACGAACAATCTGGCCATTGCCTACAATAATAAAATCAATAATCAAGTTGAAAACAAAGCTGACTAGCACAGCCTTAAAAATGAGTCCCAAATCAGATATACTGGAATACTTCCAAATACCGCGATTAATCTTAAAGGCATACGCAAACATGAGCTGCGATAATATAACAATCAAGCCCAACTGCTTGGTTATTATTACGGCTTTAGGCGAGACGATGTAATTAGAAATCAAAAAGTTTACAATGAGGAGACAGGAAAAAACTATAAAAATTAATAAAGTACGAATACTCTTATGCTGGAGAATCTTATCGGTGAAAGCTTTAAAAAGAAAAAAACGTTTTTTCATAGTTAGTCCTCGATCGAAAACAGCCTATATAAGCCCATACTAGATGATGCAATACAAATTTCGGATCGAACCCGTACAATGACATTGAGAAAGAAAATAGCCTTACATTTTAACATGTTACAGGCATATTACTTGCTTTAACCACTGTCTTTATCGTTGTTAGGCTTAATTATCGTGGAGAGAGACTTGATGCTCATTAGCAATAAGCTCAAGCCATTGAATCATATTGGGATAAACATTTTGGGCATTAAGTTCAGATTGAAAGGTAGAAATGGCGTGTTGAGACATCTCGGCCACCTGTTGTGGCTTATGATACAAATCTATTAAGGTTTTATACAAGTTTTGGCTGTTTTGAAACTCATAGACCATACCACAGTGATTTTCATTCAGTAAATTGCCAATCACACCATCCACACCAGAAATAACAGGCAAGCCTGCTGACATGTATTCACCAATTTTATTAGGCAAAGACATTAAAAAATCATCTGTTGGCATATAAGGCGCTAAACCTAAATACGTTTGCTTTAAAAGATGGTGAATTTGCGTTCCATTAATCCGACCCGGGAAAACGACATTACGACAGTCAGCAGCCTTTTGTTTCATGCTTTCTAAACGATCACCGCTCCCACACATCACAAAATAATAATCAGTTTCTTTTTCTAGTCTTTTGGCAGTTTCAATAACTGTTTCAAAATCAAATTGACGACTAATAGAACCAACAAAAGAAATAATCTTTTTATTAAATCCTGGTCCAACACCATGATTTTTCCAAAAAGCTATGACCTCATCTGATTCCTCGTATTGTTTTTCCTGATAAGCCAAATAAAACGGTTTATCTCTTATTGTGGGTTTTCTATCTGCCAATGCTAAACCCCAGTCTAATACTTGCTGTGTAATACCTGTAATGGCAGTGGCGTTGCGAATGGAACGTTTTAATTTTGTATAATACGGCCACATGAAGACTTTACTAAATGGCCTAAAAAATTTTGGAAAAGCCCTAATAAATATATCTGGCCATAAATCTCTCAAATCCAAAACGACAGGAACATTATGTTTGTTGGCATACTGAACAGCCACATCACTCCATTCAATCGTTGGCATAGAACAGAGAATAATGTCTGGTGGTTCATGGTTAACTGATTGCTTTTTAAATTTTGAGGCAAGCTGATGATGATCTACGAGTCTTTTAAAAGAAACATTATTTGAGTACCCGCAAGATGAAAGTAAGTTTATTCTATAGTTCTTACTAATCTCAATGACTTTATCTTCTGTATTACGATGATAGCGATGAAAATGATCAAAGTTTGCTGTCCACCAGGTAACATCATGCCCTTTTTTTACCATGTAGTCAGCCAAAAGCCCCATGCGATAAAGACGAGGGCATTTATGATCTATTGGTAATTCCTCACCAGTTTTTAGCAACCAAACTTTCATACTAATTTTTTAAACAACTTGTTTATAAACACTTTCCTTAGTTCGTATTTCTTCTAAGGCTTCTTCATAAGTACAAAAATCAAAACCTTGATTCTTTAAATACTCTATTACCCAAATATACCATTTTTTCCACATTAAAAAATCTGGACCAAAGTACCTATCATGAAAAATAACGCTTAAATAAGGCTGTTTTTCTTTTTTGGTCGTTTCGATAATTTCAATTGTTGCTTCTTTGATTAAATCAAAGTCTTTTATCTGCAAACGAGTTTCTTTAGAATTAATGAGATCTGAATCCATAACCTGAACGGGAAAAGAATAGAAGTCACCTAATGCTTGTATTTCATTTCCGCGTCTACCAGCATCATAAACATAACCAAGCTCTGCCAGATATTTTAGCGTATTTTGAGCACTTCTTAAATAGTGCATACGGATACCAAACTCTTTAAGTCCAGATAATTGAGAAAACACTTCCCGTTCTTTTTTCATGCTCTCAAAGTCATCATACGCAATCCCATGCAAACCAACTCTAAATCCGCTCTCTATAACTTTCTTGATCCAAATAGTAGCACGCTTGTTTGAATAAGAAAGCCCCAACCCATGAGCAACACCAACATAAAAGGTAGAGGGGATATTATTCTTTTTATCATACTCTATTAAAGAATCTATGTTGTGCCATTTATTATGAAAAAGGCTAAATACCCTCAGAAGAAATTCCTTAAAAGAAACCGCTCTTCTCATAACTTCAAGCAAACTTTTCACCATAAACTTTGGAATGGAAAGATCTTTCCAATGTTCTAAACAGGTAATATGATCGACATCATGTGATATAATAACTTTCATGCCGCTATTTGTTCTGGATTAAATAATGTATCATACATAGCCATAAGGGCTTTTTCTTCAACAGCCCAGTTGTATTTTTTGAGTACCGCTTGTTGACCTCTTCGACCCATCTGAGCCGCTTGATCAGGATGATTCATAATCCAAGTAATGGCTTTTGCTATCTCTTGTGGATTTTGCGGATCAACTAAAAGACCGCACCCTGCCTCCTCAATGATAAGTTTCCACAAAGGAAAATGAGAAGCTATAACAGGGATACCTGCTGCCATGTATTCAAACATTTTATTTGGTTGCGCGTCTGTATGATTTGGTGACGGTAAAAAGGTTACCAAACCTACACGTGAACGCGTCAAAACTTTATTTACTTCTGATCTATCAACAAAACCTATATTATTAACTTTTTGCCAGCCCTCATAAGAAGAAACCTCTTCCTCTAAACTTTTATCACTGAACCGCCCGACAAGATTAAGCCGTGCGCAAACATCAGGAGAGTCAAAAGCATGGATCACCTGCTTAATCCCTCTAATTTTTGAAATAGCGCCAATGTACACAACCTCAGTTGCTTCTTTTTGATAATCACAATGTGTGGCACACTGACTCATCACAGGATAATTATTAATAGTGACTACCCTTCCATAATGTTTTCTTAATCGCTCACTAATAAATGGCGTTGCCCCAACAATACAGGTCGCTTTCTTAAGATATTTTCTCTCAACCATAGAAATAATGAGACTTATTATTTTCCGCAAAAAAGGCGTGAGGTAATCTCTGCTCAAAATCATTTGTGGCAAATCTTCATGTGAATCAAACACAACAATTTTATTTAGACGTCTGAGTTTTGTTACCAAAGGCATTAACTCAAGGTCATGAAGATGGTAAATATCAGCATCTATTTCTTTAGCCTTATTGAAAACATGTTTTCGTGCTTTAACAAAACGATTATATTTTCCTCTATAATGACCAATATCGTGGACCTTCACACCACTTTTTTCTTCAAAGCCTTGGCCATCTGCCACAACATAGCTCACATCATAACCAGCCTTAGCTAAGGAACAACATTGCTTGTTAAAAATCCGTCCGCTATTTCTAGAATGACCGGATGATAAATGACAAACTTTTACCATAAAAAACTATCCTTCATTTTAAGATAAATTTTCAATTATTTTAAAGCCAGCTGATCCTGTCCCATAAAGGTTTTTATCAAAATCAGCTTTACAAGTTAACATCTCGTGATAACCAGAAATAATAGTGTCTTTTTGACTGCCAACAACCTTGTTATGTCCTTGATCCACTAATTCAACCCATTCTGTTTCTTCTCTGAGAGTCACACATGGGCTTTTGGCAAAAAAAGCTTCTTTTTGCACACCACCTGAATCTGTCATAACGAGTTGACTATGTTTGAGGAGTTGAATCATGTCGAAATAGGAGACGGGGTCAATGATTTTTAGTGCTCTGTGCTCAGTGTTCAGTGCTCTGTGTTCTAATATTTTCTTTGTCCGTGGATGCAAAGGAAGAACGATCGTTTTTTCTTCTGAAATTTCTTTTAATGCTGATAAAATGCTATCCAATCGATCAGGGTTGTCCGTATTTTCAGCACGATGGATTGTGCAAAGAACAAAGTCTTTATTCTCTAATTGTAGATCTTTAATGATTGCACTCTTTTGATCTGAAATTTTGCTATAAAACAAAAAAGCATCAAGCATTACATCACCTGTCATCACAACCTTTGGTTGTGATGATCGCTGTCCGTTGTCCGTTGTCCGTTGTCCGTTTGCTGAAAAGCCTTCACTCAATAAATTGTTTACAGCAGTTTGGGTGGGGCAGAAAAGCCAGTCAGATACATGATCTGTGAGAACGCGGTTGTGCTCTTCGGGCATGACTCTGTTATAGCTTCGCAAACCCGCTTCAACATGAGCAACGGGAACATGAAGCTTAACAGCTGCCAAGGCACCTGCCAACGTTGAGTTTGTGTCCCCATAAACAAGAACAATATCAGGCTTTTCTTTTAATAAGACCTCTTCAATCTTTATAAGCATCTTGCCCGTCATCTCACCATGGTTACCACCACCAATTTCTAGATGATAATCTGGTTGAGGGATCTGCATCTCATCAAAAAACACCTGAGACATATTCGCATCATAATGCTGCCCTGTATGAACAATAACTTCCTGAAAGCAGTCTTGATGTTTTAGCATTTCGCGAGAAACAACAGCTGCTTTAACAAACTGTGGTCTCGCACCTACAACTGTAAGAATTTTACTCATAATTCACTATTTCTTGGTAAAAGGGTCACAAACATAAGAGCAACAAGAAGGCCATGAGTTAACAATGATGTTGGCAAATCAGAAGCAGAAAACATAGCCAAAAAAGGAATAACAATACCAGCAGTCACAATTTCTTTTTTTCTATTGATAGCCAAAGTGTCTGCAAAGTTAAAAATGAGAGCGATGATAACGGCGTAGATAACCATGCCCCAATAACCAGCCTGCATATAACCTGAACCAATCCATCCTGTGTTGGCACTTGTTTCAGGGTTCTTAAAGTAATAATAACCAATCGTATGGGCCCCATTGAGGGTATAGAGTTTTTTTACCATCCCCAAGGTAAACGTATTATTTGCCCAAAATGTGTGCGCATTTTGTGTAAAAAATTCGTGGAAATGATAGTTAATGAGTGCCGGGATAAAAAACACACGACGCAAAAACATGCTCACGAGCAATTCCGCTATTTCACCAAGAGCAAGATGCAGCCCCTGAATAAATAATAGAAGCCCTGTGAAGCACATAAGTAATTTATTAATTACTCTTTTTCTATGGAGCAAAAAAAACAAAAACAATACCGCATAAGGATGAAAAAACACAGCTTTATGGTTGGTAAAACCAAACAACAAAACACTACAAAACAGGATGCCAAACAAACACAACCAACGTCTTTTGACCACTGAAAGAATGAGAGCAAAGGGCAAGATAACTTTTGTTGTCATCGGTGTTAAGTAATTAAAAAAACCAGGTTTCCAGGAGCTTGCATCTCCCCGAGTGTCGTAAATCAAAGCTAAATCAAAGTTGATGTGCGACAATCCCCCAACAGCAATAAACAACATCACAACACCAACAACCCAAGCAAAAGTAAATTGTTGCAACAAATCACCAGACAAAGAAAAATGACCAAGAGGACGAAACAACCGAAATTTGTTCACAATCACAATCATCAAAAACAGTGCCACAGCTAAAAATGTAAATGGTTTGGGCACTTCCATAGCCGCATTAATAACAAGCATGGGTAAAACAGGAAAAAGAAAATGAATGTGTAGTAAAATATCTGACGGTTTTTTGAATTTTTTCGGTAAAAAAGTAGCAATGATCAAAATAGCCGTCAGACTTTCAATAAACCTACCAAGATCAGGATGCCAATAATAGCCTAAATACCTCCACGTTGTAGCTAGATAATACTGATAGCCATGAATGAATAAGGCAAAAATCAATAAGTAAGCGCCAACCATGATGAGCCACTGTTTAAACAGATCAATTCTGTCTACAATATCATCATTAAAACTTATAGAAGGAAATATTTTTTCTAATACGGCTGTTATCACTGACATTCACTCTTCGTTTATATTAGTAGGCCATGATTTTATTATAACAATTCCAGTAATGCTTATTCAAAAATCTGTTATTATGCCATAATAATGTAAAATCACCGTGGTATTTTCTACAAACATCCTTGTACGTGATCATCGTAGAAAGAGCCTGAGCCAAGCTGTCTTTTGTCATATAACTCTTTATCAATGCTGACTCCATGATGACCAAGGGATGCTCGTATAGTTTTAATTCTTGCTCATTTTCAAGGTCAAAAACAGGGTAATCATAACAGGTCCCACTTTTAAAGCCGAGGCCACCACATGAAAATGAAACTGTGGAATCATAAACCAGGCCTGCTTGATCATAACATCTCCATGTTACGGGATTTTTAAAGCGCAAATAGTGCTGACGTACACCCCATTTATCCTGCTTAATCCCACAACTTTCACAAACACGCACAAGCTTATCAAACTCCTCTTTTATTGTAGCCATCTGATCATAAGCCATATAACTTGTATGCAAACCAATTTCATGACCTCTGGCGTGTATTTCTGTTAGAAGTTTTTTTAAGTACGTGTGTTCAATTAAATAATCATTATCATATTTTTTATTTGTACAGCCTGCTTTAAAGAAAAATATACTTTTTGTATTATTTTTCTCGCTCGTGTCCATGATACTATCAAAGGTGTAATTAACATCTTTTTTGTAATTGCCTTGTTTGACGGCAAAATAGGATGCCAGACGTTTACCTGCCATGTGTGGTGATTTGCGTAATATAAAATCGCCCGCCACTGACCTGAGTAGTTTTTTTGGCCCTAAGAAAGCATTGGCGAATGGCACATCCACATCGTGACTAGGCGTCATGCTAAACAAGCGTTCTTTTCTTTTTAAATCTGGCCATAACTGGGAAAGACAAAACCAGAGAATCTCAAGATATTCATTCACAATGGGCCGAGAGAAAAAACCTTCTCTCACAGATAATGATTCCTGAGTAGGATAACGGCCATGTGTGTCACCTATCTGATTTACATACTCCTCATAACACGTGAGCATGTAAAAAGCGGAGCCAAACACATCAATACCTAATAAAACCTGATCTGGAGTACACTCAAGATACTTATCATTACTAGAAGCCCCATAAATAACAGGGACAGCTGGTTTTACTAGAGGTATTGATTCCTCAAGATGAGAAAGATCACAGGAGACCAAAGGCGTTGTTGGCAATGAAGATTTCTTAAGCCAATACTCACCAGTAAAAGAAAACAAGACATCTTTAATACAAAGCTTCTTAACAGAATCTGAAACTTTGGTGATCTCGATATCAGACCGATTTTCTTCGAATTGAACAGAGTATTCTAATCCTAAAAAATGCTCAAAGATAACACCAAAGATATAGTGCCGTTCATTTTCATATGTTTTAGGGGCTTTAATGATCAACATACTAAGATACTTTTTTCTTTCCCATTACTTTGGAAAATATTTTTTGAAAAATTGGTTTACTGATACGCCACATATATTCAAGATCCTTTTTCGCTAATAGACGTATCAAAACAAAATAAATGACTACCCACACAATCATAGCAACCATATTCCAGATAATCATATTCAAAACACTGCCTGGAACGAGATAGTGACAAATGAGAAACGATGGTATGGTTGCCACAGCGGCTGAAAAAGAGGCTGGGAAAATGACTTTAACATAGCGGGTTAATGAAAAACCAAAAAAATGTTTGAGTAACCACTGGTTAAAAACGCGCCCCAAAATACCATAGAAACCAAATCCCCAAGCCACACCTGTAACGCCCCAAAAACTGCCAACCAAAACACAACCGGGCAAAGAAATCATACGAACAGCATTAGCAAATGTGGCCACCTTTGGTTTTCCCAGAGAAAAAATAATTGCTGCAAAAACACCACCACCCAGAGAACGCATCACACCATAAAGAGACATGATCATGACAAGAGGAATAACGTTCAACCACTGATCACCGAGAAAAACTCTGACTAAAGGATCAGCAAACAAAAACACGAAACAAGCTGAAGGGAGCAAAATAATAGTTGTTGCTGACAAGGCTTTAAAATAACTATCATGAACACGATCAATTTCATTTTGAAATTTTGAGTAAATGGGCAGCATCACCTGATCGATAATGCGAGAATAGGTGCTGGGAATAAGAAGAACTATTTTTTGCGCCAAATAATAACCACCCAGTGCCGCGGCATTCACAATCTTACCAATGACAAATGTGTCTACCTTCCCTGCTGATTGCCCCATGATTCGTCCTAAGGAAACCCACATGCCAAAGGAAAACAAACGACGCATCTCTTCGAAATTACCGAAGCTACCAGGAACATATTTAACAATACAAACACCCACAAGTAGGTGAACGACTGCTGTGATCAGATTTCCCCAAACAATACTGTAGGCCCCATGTCCAAGATAAGCTAGAATAATGGACACAGCCCCACCAATAAAAAAAGCACTAAAGGTGATCGCTGATATCGCTTTATAGCGCAACTCACGAAGCAAGAGGCAGCGATAAAAAGAAAACATGCCTTTGAATATATAGGCAAACGCCGTGATCTTAAAAAGCCCTGACAGAATAGGCATCTCAAAAAAATTCGCAATGTATCCGGATGAAAACCATATAGCCACCACAATAAACACTGTCAAAAAACCAGAGGCCACAAAGGCACTATCAATCACCAAGTTGGTCAACTTCTCTCGCTGAACAAGAGCGACAGACATTCCTAAATCAGCAAAGGTTTGCAGAATAGCAATAAATGCCAATACCAAGGCAACCGCACCAAAGTCATCTGGCACCAATAAGCGTGCCAAAACCATATTAGTAGCCATGCGAATAACCTGTACAGAGGCATTACTCGTAAACATCCACCCAAAACCTATAGCTGATTTTTGTCCATAACCCATGTAATTATTTCACCTTGCTGAAACGTAATTTTCGATTCAATTTTCTAAATAAGTTCACAAAAGGAACCATAAGGGTATAGAGAAAAGGATAGGGATCACGCCAAGAAAGAGGTTCAATCGTATACCCACGCCCTATCAAACTTTTGAGATAACTAAACGGCCTTAGATATTCCTTATTATTTATAATGGCCATCATATCACCCAAGAAATACCACCAAAGAATTTTATTGGGATAGTTCTGTTTAAATTCTTTGATAGCAGGCAATGATCCGGAAAGAGCTTCTTGATACATTAAATAAGGCAGGTTAACACCAGACCTAAATGCCAAACTATTTGACATGCTCATCCGTCCATTGATTTCCATAAGCTTGAAAACACCATCACGAGGATCTAACTTAAACTGCGTTCCCGCATAACCATAGTAACCAATCTTACGTGTGAGCTTTAAACTATAATCCAATAACGTGTCAGACCAATCTGTTTGCACCAATGTCCCTGATAAAAATTTCCCCTGAGACCTCACCTTGTGATTTATCAACAACCCTGTTGGCTCACTTTTTCTGTTGAGTGACATCAACACTGTTTTGATGGTCTCGAACTCTCCAGGAATAAGATCTTGCAAAAGCAATTCCCCACCAAACCCATCATAGCGTTTATAGCTATCTAGCAATTCTTTTTCGTCATGACAGATAACACCTTTTGTTCCATACTGGCTCAGCAACGCACTGGAATGCTCTGCTTTCATGAACATGGGATATGTCAGTGTTTCTTTTTGCTCACGCACTAAGTTTTCCAATTCAGCGTAGCTCGTAATATAGAATGTTTTTGGTATAGGAATACCTAAC
>Ga0233437_1005421_pt1 | contig 13868 bp, 9 predicted proteins | sample SI_122_August201_FD_182714 | JGI IMG/M metagenome (GOLD analysis project Ga0233437, IMG submission 182714) | Seawater microbial communities from Saanich Inlet, British Columbia, Canada - SI_122_August2016_200_MG | ecosystem: Environmental > Aquatic > Marine > Inlet | place: Canada: British... | reverse complement strand
ATGAAGAGAGCCTTCTGGGTTCTGATTCATCTTCAACAGATACAGATGGTGATAGTGTCTCAGACTATGATGAATCCTATACCTATGGCACAGATCCTTCTTCTGAAGATAGTGATGGTGATGGTCTAACAGATTATGAGGAAATACATACCTATGGGACAGATCCCATGATTTCCGATTCAGATGGTGATGGTTTAGGTGATGGTGTTGAAGTGAGTAATGGTTATGATCCAAATGAATATGATGCAGATGCAGATGGTTTAGATGACAGTGAAGAGCTTGCTAACGGAACATTCATGGATGATGCCGATTCTGATGATGATGGTTTAGATGATGGTGAAGAAGTGTCTGCTGGATATGATCCGCTTGATAGTGATACAGATGGTGATGGGATCATAGATGGTTCTGATGCTCATCCATCAGTAGCTTACGCTGATGCTGATTCCGATGGTGTGGAAGATATAGATGATAATTGTCCATCAATAGCTAACGCCGACCAGTCTGATATTGATGCCGATGGTGATGGTGATGCCTGTGATACTGATGCTGATGGCGATGGTTATACTGTCAGTGATGGTGATTGTGATGATGCTAGTGCAACAATCTATCCAGGAGCCAGTGAGCTTTGTGACGGCGAGGATAATGATTGTGATGGTTCTGTTGATGATGGTGTTACCACGGCAAGTTACTGTGAAGATAGTGATGGCGATGGTTATGGTAGTAGCACATCAACAACAATCGATTGCACAGAACCGACAGGTTATGTGAGTGATTGTACGGATTGTGATGATACCTCATCCGCTATTCATCCCGGGGCTGAAGAAATTATCGATTCTATTGATAATGATTGTAGTGGCATTGTGGATGATTATGATTCAGATGGCGATGGTTTCACTGCTGGTACAGGTGATTGTGATGAAGGTGATGCTACCGTTTATCCAGGAGCCGAAGAAATTGAAGATGGTATTGATAATGATTGTAATGGACTTGTGGATGATGGCGATTATAGTTCGTCATTAGTTTTGGATTTATCGCTAGATGAACCTCTATTGGATGATAGCGAGTATGCCCATGTCATAACAGCAACAGATGTTCTGAGTACAACCGGGGTTATCAACGAAGCTGCAGAATTTGATGGGGTTTCAAGTGTCATCGGTGTACCTGATGCAGAGTCATTAGATCTCACAGATGCGTTAACGATTCAGGCTTGGATTTATCCTACGAATTCAAGTGATAATTCGTATCAGCGCATTGTGCAACGAGGTGCTGGTATATGGGGATTGTACGTCAAAAATGGTTATATTCAATTCTATGTGGATACCACAGATAGTGGTGGATCGTGGAATTATTGCCGTTGGTGGGTTGGAGAAAATCAGTGGAGTCATGTTGCTGGATCATATGATGGCAGTAACATGAACATTTACGTCAATGGTGAACTAAAAGATACATGTGTTCATTCTGGAAGTATAGATGTCACAAGCTCTGATTTACATGTGGGAGCTAACAATACGAGTGGCAGCCAGGTGTTTTTTGGTAACATTGATGAGGTTAAAATATACAGCGAAGCGAGATCACTAGAAGAAATTGTTTTTGATATGGACAACGAAGGTGCTGGTTTTCTCGTGTTGGATTATAATTTTGATGATGGAACTGCTACAGATCAATCTGCCTTTGCTAATAATGGAACCTTGAGTTCAAGTGCCCTTGTTACAGATGGCTTGAGTGACAGTGCGGTGGAATTTGATGGGACAGCAAGTATCGCAATAGCTGATTCAGGATCATTGGATATAACAGATGTGTTAACTCTTGAGGCTTGGGTGTATCCCACAAATTCAAGCAGTTCATCTTATCAACGTATTGTTCAAAGAGCCCAGGGTATTTGGGGGCTCTATGTGCAAAATGGTTTCATCATTTTCTACACAGACACGAGCGATAGTGGTGGTTCTTGGCAATATTGCCGATGGTGGCTTAATGAGGACCAATGGACTCATATAGCGGGTGTGTATGATGGAACAAACATGTACTTGTATCGAGATGGTGTGCTCAAAAATACATGTTCTCAAACAGGTAACTTAGATACGACTAATCAAGCTATGCACATTGGTGCTCATGATGTTGCAGGCCTGCAAGGATTTGAAGGAAGGATTGATGATGTAAAAATTTACAGTCAGGTTCTAGCTGCTGAAGATATTTGGGATGATATGCAAGCCAGTATGCCTGATACTGTCCTTTCTATGAGTTTTGACGATGGTGCTACTATAGTTGCTTTGGATGATTCCTTGGCTGATAATCATGGAACAATTACTGATGCTAGTGTTGTTACGGGTTACACCGGTTATGGTCTAGAGTTTGATGGTGTTTCGAGTTTTATTGAAATAGACAATGCGAGCACTCTTGATCCAATAAATGAGTTAACATTAGAGGCATGGGTATATCCTACAAATTCAAGTAGTAGTGATTATCAACGTATTGTTCAGAGGGATACGGGCATTTGGGGCCTGTATGTAAGGAATGGCTACATTACTTTTTATACAGATACGACTGACAATGGTGGGGTATGGCAATATTGTCGTTGGTGGATCCAAGAAGATCAATGGACACATGTGGCAGGAGTGTATGATGGCACCAATATGTATATTTATCGAAATGGTGAACTCAAAGATACCTGCGCGCAAACAGGCGTTTTAGATACAACATATCGTGATATGTATATAGGGGCTAATGATAGTACACCAACGCAAGTATTTGAAGGAATTCTTGATGATGTCAAAGTCTATCGTAGTGCCTTGAGTGTTGATGAAATTCTTCTCGATGCTGGATTATAAATAGTCATTGCAAAAATGAGAATTTAATAGTTAAATCATTGCTGCAAAATTAAATAAGGGGAAGACTATGGCTGGAGAATTTAAAACTAATTATAAAAAGATTACTGTACGTACTGTTGATGGGGCCTCGATCGTTGGCGAAATTAACATTGAAGACTTTAATAGGGTATCCGATATCTTTAAAACGACTGAACCTGATTTTATTGTCCTCACCAAAGCCACACATCAAGGTGGTGATAATAAAACGCTCTTCATAAACAGAGACCATATCATATGGGTAGAACCTGAAGAATAAAGAGCACATAGTTTTTAGCAGTTGACCTTATTTCGAACGTGAGCCTATGATTCGCATCTGAAAGGAGTTCACCATGTTTAGTTATGCTTATATACTTATTATATTTCTTGTCATGCCCTTTGTTATGAACCAAAATATGCCTGATCAAGATGCCAAAACCATGCTCTATGAGGTTAATCAATCACGTTTAGAAGTCAAATCGCTCTATACCACGAAAATAAAGCCCTCCACGGAAAAAACAGAAAAAGTGACCAAAACAGATTAATAAGACTTATATTATAAGTTTTGTCATTTATTCACCGCTTTCTTAATCAAAATATCTAAACATATCATACAATTATAACTATTGACATTGTGCAAAAAAACTTGCAATCAAATACGCAACTTCTTTATGGGTTTGACCGATGATAAGTAAGCAATAGGTGAGTTATACGAACCTAAATATGCGCACTAGTAACATTAAAAGCAAAAGGTGATATAAAGTCTTTTGTCGTATAAAACTATGAAGAAACGCGTAATTATATTCACAGCACTTACTTTATTTCTAGTATCCACACCTGTTTTTGCTAGCAGCAATGTCCCCTCATCCCCAAAAGCTAAGCAAATAGTCAACAATGTGCGACCTGAACTTATTCAGTCTTTACATAATAAGGGCCTTGAATATGGCTCACCAATCTTTATTCGCATTTTCAAAGAAACAAAAGAATTAGAAGTATGGGTACAAGACCAACACGTTTTTAAACATTTTAGAACATATAAAATATGTAATTTTGCTGGCGGCTTTGGACCAAAAACAAAGCAAGGTGACAAGCAAAGTCCAGAAGGTTTTTATCGTGTAACACCAGGGCGCCTAAATCCCTATAGTAGCTATCATCTCTCTTTTAATTTAGGTTATCCCAATCGTTATGATAAACAATATGGTCGTACAGGTGGCGCACTCATGGTTCATGGTAACTGTGGATCACGTGGTTGTTATGCTATGACTGATGAACGTATTGAAGAGATATATGCCTTAGTTGAAGCCTCTCTTAAAAATGGTCAACGCTATGTGCCTGTGCATGCCTTTCCCTTTAAATTGACTGAGAACAAGCTTGAAAAGCACAAAGAGTCACAATGGTACACCTTTTGGAAGAATCTCAAAAAAGGTTATGATTATTTTGAAGAACGCCGCTTTCCTCCTGTTGTGATGACAGGGAATAGAGAGTATGTTTTTTATTAGGACTAGTTGATAATGGTGATGCGTTCCTCAGTATTATTTAAAATATCTTTTTTCTTTCTAAGGTAGTCAATAAAACCTTCTGTTTCAATAAAACCAGTATCATATCTATAACCTTTAGCATTCTTGAGTGTGTGATTATAGTCACCACCTTGGGCTAGGAAATTAATGGTCACAATGCGATAAGTTTTGTTTTTATCAATAGGAACATAAAGATGCTTTTCATTTTTAATAAGAACATTTTGAATGCGATTGCCAGCTTGGTTTTTCATGAGAACATCATATTTTAGATTGGCCACATTAACAGGGAGGACCCTGTCTTTTTTAATTTGTACGGTGGCGTTATCTTCAATCACTTTAATAATTTCATCCCCTGTGAGATCCAGCACAATGTATGTGTTTTCAAAAGGCAGAACTTTATAAGCATCAGCAATAGTTATGGGGCCTGTAAATAGGTCATCCCGCGTGCCGCCTGGGTTTATTATCGAGGCAACAACTTTCAATGCGCGCGTTTTCCATAGCATGGCGTCGGCTATGATAGGCCCAGGTCCTGTGTTTATGCCTCGAATAAGATCTTCTGTTGTAGTTGCCACTGTATTATTTCTTAGTTTTTTAAGTTTAGCGGTAAACTCTTTTTGTTTTTCTTTGGCCTGTTCATCCTCAGCTATTTCTTCAACATGAGGAAGGGTAGGTAGATTGTCTGTTTTGGCGATCATGAGAAGGGGATGGCCTTGGTAGTTGGTTATGTAACCATGTTGATCAAAGGTGACAGAAAGAACTCCCATTAAATAAGCAAAATTCCAAGCTTGTATGATGAGAACATCTTTGTTGAGAGCATCTTTAACAATATATGGGTATTCATTTTTTGTGGGCAATCCAATTGTGGTAAAATCACCTAAGCTTGTGTGACTATGTCCACCAACAATCACATCAACATCTGTAATCTTGGTTGCGAGCGCTATATCTTCTTCAAATCCTAAGTGAGTCAGGAGGATAATTTTATTAACGCCTTTAGCCTTTAATTCTTGTGTGTATTTTCTTGTGGTAGCTAGAGGATCCTGAAAAGTGACATTTTTAGCACCCAATGAAATGTTTGCTGTATCAGGTGTTGTGAGACCGATGATACCTATTTTCTCACCAGAAATGATTTTAATTATATAGGGTTTTATGTGTTTTCTGAGGTTGTCAGCTGTATTCATGTTCATGTTGGCTGAAAGAAGCGGAAAGGCAGCTTTAGATGAAAAATTTTCTAGTGCGGGTATACCACTATCAAATTCATGATTCCCGACAACCATGGCATCTAAACCAGCTAGTTCAAAAAAGTATTTATCCGCAAATCCATTAAACAGTTTAAAGTACAGTGTGCCTTGAAATAGATCGCCGGCATGGAGAAAAAGAAAGTTTTTATTATCAGCTCTGAGTTGTTTTGCTTTTGTTACTAGTCGTGCTAGCCCCCCAGCCTCAACTTTAACATTTTGATCACCTATTGTGAGTTTGAGTTTTGATGGCTCAATGTGGGCATGTGTATCATTGACGTGGGCGATGGTGAGGGTGAATTTGTCGCTGGTCGCTAGTCTCTTGTCGCTAGTGGTAGCGTTTAAGGAATGGTCGGAGGAAATTAATAGGATACAAAGAATAATGAGAAAGAAAAATGGATAGCGGATGTGTTTAGACATAAGGCACCTATTACTCGTCTTTTAGTTGAATAACTGATTCTCGGTCAGGGTGTTTGCCACGAATATCTTGGTAAAAAGAGCGCACTTTGTCCATGTCTTTTTTAATATCGCCTGAAGGCATGAAGGAAAGACCTAGCCCAGCTACTTTTTTATGATAATCAGCATAACCACAGACAATAGGGACTTGAGCTGTATTGGCAATCCAATAAAAACCTGATTTCCAACAATCTCTTTTTTTTCGTGTGCCTGATGGGGCAATGACTAAAGCAAATTTGTCTTGAGTTTTAAATTGCGTTACAATCTGTTTGACTACTCCTTGTGGACTGCTTCTCTTAATAGGAATGCCACCTAGAGCTTTCATGAATAGGCCAAAAGGGCCTTTAAAGAGGCTGTCTTTACCAATCCAAGAAAATTTGAGACGAAGAATGTGTAAAAGGGCAAGGCCATAGGGCAAATCCCAGTTTGATGTGTGCGGTGCTCCAATGATAATGAATTTACTGCCCTTGGGAACTTCTCCTTCAACTTTCCAACCAAAAACGAACATCCAGATACGACCTAAAAGATATTTAATCAGACCTGAGCGAGGGTAATCATATTCTTTTTTTGGACTCATGATAATATAATTTCTATTCGTTAAAAGTGAAATTCAAGGACAAAGTCATCCTTTAAAACAAAATCTCTGGCCAGACTCTGACCATCATAAATGCCTTCGCCCCAGCCTTTAGCAAACTTTAAGTTCTCAGAAATATCTTTATGTAAGGATCGTGCCGCTTCAATAACTGTGGTGCCAATATCTAATACAAGAGGGTCTTCTTTTTTAAGTTTTTTACCAGGTTTTTTTGGGTAAACTCGGATTACTTTTAGAAAATCATACATCTGTCTGGGAAAGGCTTTTAAAAAGTCCTCATCTATTGTTGAAAAAGGGATAAAATCGATATCATGAAGATAAGTTTGGAGATTTTCTTCACCTTCTTTGATTTCTGAATTTTTGTAATCATGAAGCCATTCTTTAAAAAGTTCGAGATTACTCTGGGCATCAGCATGGTCCATTTTATTAACAAGAAAAAGTGTGCGTTTGAGTCTCAAGTTTTCTTCTTCTGTAAGCGAGCCAGGGAGCTTAGTTGCTAAATGAATGTGACGTGATAATATTTGAGCAAATACGCCTTCGATATCATCTAGTAAGGTGTCAGCGCCCATATCCAAAACAATGAGCATTGTGTCTGACATCATGATGGCATTGGGGATATAGGTTTCCATCATATCGCCATTAAAGGAAGGTAATTCTAATAGTTGAATTTGTACATCCTCAAAAAGCATCATGCCAGGAGTTGGGGCGCGTGTCGAAAAAGGATAGTTTGAAACTTGTGGTGTTGCTTTTGTGAAAGCATTGAGAATTGACGATTTTCCTGTATTGGGTGGCCCGGCAAGAACGATTTGGCCAGCACCTTCTTTTCTGACTTGCCAATGTTCTTTTCTAGTACCGCTTTTCTTTTGTGTGTCTTTTTGATCTTTTAATTTGGAATAGCGTTTTTTTAGATCAGAATAGAGTTTATCAGTTCCCTTGTGTTTGGGAAGAGATGACAACATATCTTCCAAGCACAGAATTTTATCATCGATTTCACGAGCTTCTTTGAATCGTTTTTCAGCGTTGAGGTATGCGGGTGTTAAGTTAGCGGGCATTTTAAAATTGGGCCTATGGGCCTATGGGCCTATGGACCGATGGGGGTCGAAGGGCCTAGGATCAATGGGCCGTTGATTAATTGAGCAACTCTTTATACGGAAAGATGATGGAAATCAATGGGTTAATTTGTGTTTGTACAGGTAAGCGTTTGTTTTTCTCAAATCACTGATTCCTTTTAATATTTTAAATTGAATTTCGTAATCTCCAGATGATGTCAAAAGCATTTGATGTATTTGTCTGGTTGTTTCAATCAAAAAGACGTGTCTTTAAGTTCTCACATTGATAATCAACGACAAATTCATGAACATAAACAGCATGCCAGATTTATAGGAAAACCAAATCTCCTTGTTATTATTAGCATTAATATATTCATCGCTTGGCAAGTTTCTTGCTTAATTCTTATATGACAATATATTTATAAGGGGATTTATTATGAAGAATTTTAGAGTTTATTTTGTGTTAGTCATAGCTGCAATGATTGTTTTTGGTTATAATGCCCATGTTCAGGCAACTCAGAATCTTCATCTTACGGGTTCAGTGGCAACACCGCAAAGTCAAAAGTTTAAAATTAGTGAAACAAAGCAAAGTGAGTTTGTACAGGTTTATGCAAAACAAGGTCTTCAACCTAATTTGTTTGATGTAAAATTAATAATAACGCCTGATGATTCGCTCATCGATATTGATAAAGGTTTGCTTACTAATTTAAGAGATAGATACATTGTAGACATGCAAGTGCAAATTGATGCCACACTTCAAGATATAGATAATTTTCTCAATGGTAATATGAATGATGGAGTAACAAGTGTTACTCAAAGTAGTGGTATGACTCCTGACAGTTATGATTCCAATGATGATAATTCAACAGCACAACAGGATAAGAATGGTAAAGGTAGTTTGGATGATCAAGGAAAAGATGATGATGACCTTGATAATCAGAATAGTAACAACGAAAATAATGAAGATGAAATTAAATCAGAAACACAAAATAAAAATGAATTCTGGCATAAACCCAGATTAGATTATCAAAAATTTGCCAGCTATTTAGAAAATCTTAAAAAATTTGATGAACTTTTAGCGCCTGTTTATAATAGCTTTGATGATGCTCTTATGCTTGAATTACTTGTAAAGGAAAACTTTACAGAACTAAACTCCAAACTAACCAATAAGCTCACGAAAGAGCTGGTTGGTTCTGGTATCAAAAGCATCAAAATTGAAAGCATTAGATTCGAATAATCTATCGTAAGGATTCTATTAAACAGATCATTATTTTCTTTACAAAATCTCTCTCATAGAAAATTATACCTTCCATGACTACTCAAACCAAATACCAATGGGCGGCGTGGGGTGATTTGAATGCTTTTTTTGGCCTTATGCTCGATAATGTGACTAACCTCGTTCTATTATGGGGGCTTTTAGCTGCTGCTGGTTTCCCGTCAGATATTTTCTTTTTCTATATGGTTCCTGGCACCTGTTTGGGGGTCATGTTTGGTGATCTGGTTTACACGTGGATGGCCTTTCGTTTATCCAAGCGCACAGGTAATCCTCATGTGACTGCCATGCCCTTGGGACTGGACACACCTTCGACTATTGGTGTGGGGCTTGCTGTTCTGATCCCTTGTTTTATGGCGGCAAAAAATAATGGTTTAAGTGTCGAAGCGGCTGCCATGGTAACCTGGCAAGTAGGTATGGCCACCATGATTTTCATGGGTGTGTTTAAAGTGATTTTATCTTTTGCAGGTGAATGGGTGCAACGCGTAATTCCTAGAGCAGGTCTATTAGGCTCCCTTGCTGGGATTGGTATTTGTCTTTTGGGTTTTATTCCTTTGCAACACATTTACGAGCTTCCTGAAGTAGGTCTTGTGGCATTAGGTATCCTTATTTACACGCTAGTGGCTAAACTAAAACTACCAGGAAAAATTCCCGGCGCTTTTGCGGCTGTTCTAGTGGGTACTTTGATTTATTATTTCTTTGGAGGACTTGGTTTCTTAAGTGGTGAGTTTAAACTGCCTGATGTAGGGTTGCATTTGGCATTTCCTACGCCGAATTTGGAGTGGCTAAAAGGAATGCGTGAAGGGCTGGCTTACCTTCCTTTTGCTATACCTTTTGGTCTCATTACAATTATTGGTGGCATTAATGTGACTGAGAGCGCGCGTTGTGCTGGTGATGATTATAACACCAAAAATATTCTTCTCACAGAAGCCTTTGCCACACTTATCGCCGGTCTTTGTGGGGGCGTTGTTCAATCAACACCATATATTGGTCATCCTGCTTATAAAAATATGGGGGCACGGGCCGCTTATACATTAGCTACAGGTTTGTTTGTAGGTCTTGGTGGTATTTTGGGTTATGTGGCTTGGGTTGTTGATGCGATTCCAGCCGCAGCTGTAGCACCAATATTGTTATTTGTAGGTTTAGAGATAACAGGACAGGCCTATGGGGCGTGTGAGAAAAAACACCATCCAGCAATTTTCTTAGCACTACTTCCTTGTATTGGCGAACTTGTCAGAATTGCTCTTGCCACAGTTCTTTTTGCACCTGGTGTTGTAGGGCACTTTCCTGACGCCGGGACTGATGCTCATAAGCTTTGGGAAGTGTCAGTGATATTAGGTCATGGCTTTATCATCACATCAATGTTGTGGGCCGCTGTGGTCGTCAAACTCATTGATCAAAAACATGTGGCCGCATCAATCTGTTTATTTGTGATGGCTGCGCTGACTTTCTTTGGTTTTATTCATTCCATTATGCCAGCAGGTGATATTTATTTCCCTTGGACGCTTGAACATGCCAAACAAGTGTACTTTTTATCTGGATCATATGCCGTTCTGGGTTTGATGTTCCTAGCGCTAAAAAAATGTCACATTCCTACTAGGAGCTAGCCCTTCGACAGGCTCAGGGTAAAAGACTAGAGACAAAAAAAGACTTCACCTTTTAATCTTTTACCTACTTTCCCCAAATATGTTCTCACTTTGATAATATAGGAAAAATTGTCTGTAAGAATGACGATAGGGTGCACAACGACAAAAAAAATATCAAAGAATATCAATCTATTAGATTAGGTGGCAGGGTCATTAGTGTTGGCATGTTCTTTGCAAAGTGTAATATGGGTGTCCTGTTTATTGGGTAAAAGATGAGGTATTATATGAAACATATGATCAAATTATTTGTGTTAACACTAAGCGTTTTTTGTGTTCTGTTAGTTTTTCCTGCCTGTGATTCAAATAACATGGGTGATGTTTTTGAGGGTGTTGGGGATATTGTAGCAGATCCTGTTGATTTGCCTAGTCCTGATACTGGTGAAAGTGTTGATGCCTCTGATGAAAATGTTACTACCTCTGGTGAAAGTGGTGATGCTGAGGGTGCTGGTGAAGATGATGAAGATGAGAGTGTTGATAGTGATGTTGATGGTGATGGTTACAAAACAGAGGATGGTGACTGTGATGACTGGCATTCAAAAACATACCCAGGCGCCCCGGAAATATGTGATGATCGTGATAATGATTGTGATACAGACGTTGATGAAGACTGTGAAGATGTTGATGGTGAAGGAAATGATGATGTTGATGTTGATGGTGATGGCTATACAACAGAAGCTGGAGATTGTGATGATTCGAATGCAACTGTTTACCCATCTGCTCCAGAATTATGTGATGGTTTAGATAATGATTGTGATACCAACGTTGATGAAGATGGCGTCTGCAATGTAGATCCCATAGACAGTGATGGCGATGGTTATAAAGCAAATGAAGAGTGTGATGATAGTGATCCGGCAATTAATCCTGATGCCGTTGAAGTTTGTGATGGGGTTGATAATAATTGTGATCGAGTGGTTGATGAAGGGTGTGATGACGACGAAGATCCAAGTGATCAAGCGGTTGATGAGGGGGCTGATGACGAAGAAGCGTCAAGTAGTCCTTGGTCTCGGGCGTCTGTAGATACAACTAGATGGGGAAATACAGGCAATAATTGGACTGGTGGTCATCATGATGCTAACCCAGGACCAAGCGTCCAGGTTGGCGTAATAAAGTTCTTAATTCGCGAATTAGAACAGACGACTGCTAATATGAGTCATTCTAAATGGCAGGATACAACTGTAACGATTACCTTTGGAAATGGTAAAAAACTAGCCGGTGCCCCATTGAGCATACTTCATCCAGGTCAACGAGAAAGAGAGTATGATGGTAATGCTGTAGAATGGCAGACATTTACAGTTGATTTGGTTGAGTACGCAAATCTTAAAAACGATGAGAGTTCAAATTTTGGACCACTGGAAATGACAGGACTTTTTAGGTTAGTTGCCATTAAAAGCATTGATTTGATTAGTAATGAAACAGATGACTGGGGCATTCATTCTGTGAGAATGAAAGCAAAACCTTCTGGTGCGAGTGATAGCGAGTTTGAAACCTTCTATAGTAATCCCAGTGTATGGGCTTATCTCAGGAAGAATACTGCGCGTAATTGTGACTCATCCGCAATGGATGGAATTGCCTGTTACGAAAAATATCCCACAACTCAGGGCTCTTGTTTACAACCATCCCATGAATCAGGCTATGAACTATTTAAAACATTTCCAGGAACCCCAGATCGTAATGGTGGGTCGGCTAACCCTAGTTATACAGACTATGATATTTGGGAATTTCCTGTTACACCACTACTACGTTTCACGCCAAAGGATCACTGGTTTCAAATCAAAATGAAAACAGCCAATTTAACATACGCACCGTCTGTTGAGCGCCTGCTTGTTAAGTTTACAGGTAGTTGTGATTGGACAAAGCTCTATGTAATTGACAAAAAAAATACTCAAGAAGAAATCCGATTTTATACTGGGGCAGCCGTAGAACTCAGTGACGTCAGCAATGGTTTTAGTGTTGGGTTAACAGGGCCTACCGGTGGAGATCAAATCAAGTTAAAGAAAATTTATTTAAAAATGCGTGAAGCTTGGCTTGATGACACAGATGTGAAGAGTTATATAAAGAGTTCAACAAAAAGTTGTTCAAGTAGTACCTCGAGCACTTGTCACATTATACCTGCAGGTGATCATATAAATTTTTAGTGTTCATCTATACCACCCAAACATGTTCTCACTTTGATAATATAGGGATATTCAGTCTGTCAAAATGACGACATAGGAAAAAGCTACAAAATGACAGTTTAATAATATCATGCGATTACACTAGGTGATCGGTACATTCGTTTTGGCATGCTCTTTGCAATGTATAGTACGGGTGTCCTGTTTATTGGGTAAAAGATGAGGTACTTTATGAAACGTATGATCAAATTATTTGTGTTAACACTAACCATTTTTTGTGTTCTGTTGGCTTTTCCTGCCTGTGATTCAAATATGGCAGACGTCATTGATGATCAGGCACCAACACCGCCTACATCACCAACGACACCTGATTCTGGGCAAGGCCCTGCTGGTACGGACAATGATGGAGATGGCGTGACTGTTGAAGCAGGTGATTGTGATGATAATAATGCCAACGTGCGTCCAACCATTCCTGAGATTTGCGGTGATGGCATTGATAATGATTGTGATGGCTTTATTGATGATGAGGTTGAAGACGACTGTACTCCAAACGCAGATCCAGAACCAGATCCAGATCCAGAACCAGATCCTAATGATGCTGATACTGATGGAGATGGCTATTCAATAAATGCAGGTGATTGCAATGATCTTCATGCGGCGATCAATCCAGGTGTTACAGAAATATGCGATAATATAGATAATGATTGTGATGAAGAAATAGATGAAGGTGATGTGTGTGAGACCTCAACAGACGCTGATGGTGATGGTTACTATGCAGAATCCTGGGACTGTGACGATACAAATGCTGCGGTACACCCTCATGCTACTGAAGTTTGTGATGGAATTGATAATGACTGTGATGGTCATGAGGATGAAGGGAATGTCTGTGATGAAGAACCAGCTGACACCTGCAATGATCTTGATAGCGATGGTTATTGCGCATCAGAAGACTGCGATAATACAAATCCCGCTGTCTATCCTGGTGCCGAAGAAGTGACTGATGGCGTGGATAATGATTGTGATGGCAGAGTTGATGAATTAACTATTGTTTGGACTGGTGGTCATCATGATGCTAACCCAGGACCAAGCGTCCAGGTTGGCGTAATAAAGTTCTTAATTCGCGAATTAGAACAGACGACTGCTAATATG
>Ga0233437_1005419_pt1 | contig 13870 bp, 20 predicted proteins | sample SI_122_August201_FD_182714 | JGI IMG/M metagenome (GOLD analysis project Ga0233437, IMG submission 182714) | Seawater microbial communities from Saanich Inlet, British Columbia, Canada - SI_122_August2016_200_MG | ecosystem: Environmental > Aquatic > Marine > Inlet | place: Canada: British... | reverse complement strand
TCAAAGTAGAAAACGTTGATCGTAAAAAAGAAATAAAAAAGATTAATAAAGATATTAATCAAATAATAACAATCATCCAAAGAAAAAAATGATAGTATCACATGAAGTACCTAGATGTTTATTAACATCATCACCCGACTTTAACTCGTATGACTATCTACTCCCCCACTTGTTAGATCAGGATGAGGAGTATTTACAATACTTTAAAGATGCTAAAAAAGCAGGTCGTTATATTATTATGGATAACTCACTTCATGAACTTGGAGAGGCATATGATCATAAGCGTTTAAGGTATTGGATTAACGAAATAGAACCAGATGAGTTTATAGTACCTGATGTATGGATGGATTGTCATAAAACAGCAGCACAAGCCAAATATTGGAGACAGTTCGATTATCCAAAAACCACTCAAATCACAGCAGTTATTCAAGGTAAAGATAAAAACGAAGCATATTTGTGTGCTAACCTATTACAAACTTTAGGTTATGAAAAACTATGTGTATCCTATGGTGCAACTTGGTATAACGATTTCTTCCCACACTCAAACCCAGATATGGGTAAAGCATTAGGTAGAGTAAGATTTGTACAAGGTTTATTAAATCTATCATCTATGTATGCCACTAAGTTTCACTTATTAGGATGTTCTATACCTCAGGAGTTTGGATGGTATAATAATCATCCTAAAATCGAATCTATAGATACATCTAACCCCATTATGGCTGCTTTAGATGGTACTAGATATACTGATCAAGGTTTAACTACTAAACCTAAAGCAAATATGAATGATAACTTTGAAATAGATTTTAAGGATATTTGTTATGAAGATATTTTACATAATACAACATTGTTTAGAAAAATAAATGGTTTAAAAAATATATGAGAACAGAATATACTAAGGAGTTAATAGCAACTAAACCTAAAAACTTTTCCCAAACTAAAAAAGAGTGGGAAGATGAAATATACCAATACCTAGTAGACAACACAGAACGAAGTTGGTCTAGAGGAGGTATTACTATGATGTTTGGTCAGTTAATAGTTAACACACCCCATAGAGTAAAACTAGGTTCACTAAGAGATTTATTTGTTGAGTTGGAAGATGGTCAAGTTCGTCCTTACTATGCTGAGGAGGATAAAGATTTACCTCACTATTATTATGACAGGTCTAAAACTAATATAAATAGAGAGAAACAACAAAAACAATCTTTAGAGGATTTTGAAAAGGGTTATATAGGACCTGATTTAGAACAGTTTTTAGTTAAAGATACCCAATATAAAGTATTAATAGTAACCCAGTGTAGTAAAAAGAAAACTATTAAAACTGGTACTAAAAGAGCAGGTGAGTTTTATCATGGTAATCAAGTACAAGCACTAGACTCAACACATGCTGACTACTATATCCTATCTGCAAAACATGGTTGGGTACATAGAGATGAAATATTAGAATATTACACTCATACGTTTAACTCACTATCAGATGATGACTTAATAACGTTTGGTAAAAAAGTTAACCTAAGAGGAACTTTAGATAAGATTATTAACGAAAACGAATATGATTTAGTTATATATTGTTTAGGTGAAACATACCTTAAAACACTACAACTAGATAAGGAGTTTAATAATAGTAAACATCTATTCGTTATCAAAAAATCACTATCCAAAAAGAATAGACCTATAGGAAACGTTTACTTTTGTGAAACAACATCTGACATGACTCTATTACATGGTGATTCAGTTATTAACCTTAAGGGTAGAATTATATCTGATTTAGATAAACATCTAAAGGGTGATTGGGGTAGTGTTATAGAAAATCCTAACCTGACTCAAACGTTTGCTGAAACTAGAGAAATAGTTTGGAAAATCAAAAAATAGGTCGTATATTAACGTATAATAAAAATAGGATTAGCCTATATCCTTTAAATACCTGGCAACAAATAAATAAATAAATCATGGCAAAACATGTAGTAGTTTCGTTAAGTGGAGGGATGGATAGTTCCACACTATTATTAAGAGCATTATCTGAATACGATACCGTAACAGGTATTTCATTTGATTATGGTCAAAAACATAGAGTTGAGTTAGAACGTGCTCAATCGTTGATTGATTATCTAGCAGATAATGGTCATAAAGTAAATTATAGACAAATCCAACTAAACGGATTAGTAGATCTATTAGATTCAGCTTTAGTGGAAGGTGGAGATGATGTACCAGAGGGACATTATGAAAACGATAATATGAAGGAAACAGTTGTTCCTAATCGTAATAAAATGTTTGCTTCTATTACTCAAGCAGTTGCTTTATCTATAGCAAATAAAACAGAAGAAACTTGTGATATCGCATTAGGTATACATGCTGGTGATCATGCAATTTATCCTGACTGTAGACAAGAGTTTAGAGATGCAGACGATGCTGCCTTCAGAGAAGGTAATTGGGATGCTGATCGGGTAGGTTATTTTACACCATATTTAGAAACAGACAAATTAGGAATTTTAAAAGATGGACAGAAATTGGTTAAGGAGCTCGGAATTACGTTTAATGATGTTTACAAACGTACTAATACATCCTATAAGCCATATCCTAGCGGTAATAGCGATTATAAATCAGCGTCATCTGTTGAAAGGATTGAGGCATTTATCGACTTGGGTGTGGATGACCCAGTACAATATGAAGATGAAGGTGGAGCAGTCGATTACAGCGTTGCGAAAGCATATGTTGAAAAATTATTAAACGAACATAAAAACAAATAAGTTATGGGTAAACAACAACTACCAGATGCTAGAAAGCATCAAATAATTAGTTTTATTAAATCAGGTGTAAGAATAGTAGGATATATTTTAATACCCTTTAGCCTATCTTGGGCTACAGGGGTATTAGTATTTAGTGAAGTAATAGGAATAGTAGAAGAACTAGTATGATATTATTTCAACTTATAATCTTTACAGTTGTATTTATATTTTTTACTTTATATAAAGATTATATAATTGACACTCAATATAGAGAAACAACTCAAGAGAAAAAAAACTTACTCAATAAACGTTGGGTTGTTTTTTATATTATAGGTTTAATAATAACAATTTTAATGTATGCGTAAGATATATCGTTGCGAAATGAACTCCCCTATTTATAAACAAATCCTAAAAGAAAAACATAAGGGTTATAGTTATGAACATTGTGAAGAAACAAAAAAAATAATAAAAGTTAAAAGATGAAACAAATACTATACTTTAGTGCACCATGGTGTAGCCCATGTAAAATGTTAGGTCCTATTATGGAATCCCTATCAGGTCAAATCAACTATAAGAAAATAAACGTCGACAACGAACAAGACTTATCTATCAAATATGGAGTTAGAAATGTTCCTACATTAGTTCTCTTAGAAAATGGAGAGGTTGTTGGTAAACTATCAGGATTACAACAAAAACAACAAATCTTAAACTTTTACAATGGGTAAATTTACATCAACAAAAGTATACGATGGATTCTCAACTGTATTCCGTCAATGGAAAGCAGAAACGACTCACTGTCGATTCGTACATGGTTATGGAGTATCTTTTAAAGTATGGTTTGAAGGTGAGTTAGACGATAGAAATTGGGTTTGGGATTTTGGATCAGCAAAACGATCTAAAACCCTAATCGATGGTAAAACACCTAAAGAGTGGATGTCATATATGTTTGATCATACTATGATTATAGCAGAAGACGACCCATACAGACAAGCGTTTGAACAGATGGGAACCGCTGAAGTAGCCCAAGTTAGAATACTACCAGCAGTTGGAGCAGAGAAGTTTGCTGAATACGTTTATGAAAAGTTAAATGGTTGGGTAGTTGAGGAAAGTGAAGGTAGAGTTAAAGTAGCTCAAGTAGAGTTTAGAGAGCACGAAAAGAATAACGCTTCATACCGCCCATAATATTTATAACTATACATAAACTTAAATAAAAATAAATGGCTAGTTTAACAAATAGACATATAAAAGATACCTACCAAGATCTTTTAACAACTGAAAATAATCTTTTACAAAGTGGTTTAGGAGACCCAGTTGAAGTTAATATGAGTGGATCCTCATTTATAAGTGCTTCAATATCAGGAGATGGCTTTAATTTGGGATCAGGGAGTGATAATACAGTTTTGTCCTCATCATTTGCTCAAACTGCAGCAACAGCATTAAGTATTTCTAATATTCAAAACTTTACAAACGATGTAGAAGCAGCAGCTGGAGGGGTTCTAATAGGAGGAATATATAGAACTGCTAATGATCTGAAAGTTAGAATAGCATAAATAACCTTATTGAAAAATAAAAGCTCCCTATATGGGAGCTTTCTTTATATTACTCTACTAATCTTAGTGATTAAACTAAAAAACAACATATTTATAACAAAATAATAAATGGGTAGATTAATTTCAAACTTAGACGAAAAAGTAATATTGGATGACGGTAAATCCTCTATTACATCTCATAGTACTACTATTGAAGATGTAGGTCAGTTTACAAGGAGATTAGACACCATTTCCACTAACTTTTCAGGTAGTGGTATAGAAATTTTAAAATTTGTAGATTCAGAAGAAGAATCAGTAGCAGGATCTTTCGTTAAAGGTGATGTAAGATATATTCGAATCTCAAATCTTACACCTTGCAACGTAGATTTATATTTCATAAAATCAAACGAAGAATCAACCATCTTTAATCTAGATGGTGAAAAAACATTTATGTTAGGTAATGGTAAGTTTAATGCTTCATCAGTATCTGATTATGTAGTAGAGGGTTATGTTGACCCTACGTATTATGGAAACCTAGTAGGAATAGACACAATAAAAGCGAAGGCTTATCCTTCATCATCATTATTAGAAATAGTAGTAGCATCTAAATAAAAACAAATGGCATTAACTTACAGATCAATAAAAGGCTCAGCCCTAACAAACTTAGAACTAGATAATAACTTTAGACACTTTACAGGGTCACACTCAGTAACAGGATCAATGGCTGTTACAGGTGATATAAGTGCTACCACTGGAAGTATTACTGGTGATTTAATCGTATCAGGTGGTTTAACCACGACAAATGATTTAGATGTATCAGGTAGTGTTAAAACAACATCCGACATTACAACCGCTGGATCATTAACAGCAGTAACAGGTATAATAGCTTCAGGTAGTATAAATCTTAGTGGTTTACCAGTATCAGAATCACTAGCATCAATAGGTGGTGTTTGGTTATCAGGTTCAACGGGTGTTAGTTCAAAGTATTTAGTAGTAAGAACAGCATAATATAATATTGATAAAATAATCACTGAATGAAAATACATCAGCCAATATTAGTAGGTAGTAGTCAAACTTCTGCCTCCCTAGATACAGAAGGAGTAATATCTTCTTCTGCTGTATTAATCCAAACTTCTATCCCTTCAACAGATGATTTATTTTTAGTAAAAGGATCAATTAATGAAGGAGAACTATCAATAAGTGATAAGGGAATAATGACTTTAAAATGGAGTGGAAGTTCCTTCCCTCCAGCAACCGAAGGAGGTATATTTTATACTGCTTCACAATTTTATTTTGGAACATAACTATAATATTTATAATAAATTAAACTAAATTAAATTACAAACATGGCAACCTGGAAAAAAATAACCACTGAAGCAGATGTAACCGCAATATCAGCTTCATTAACAACTACGGATCAAGCGATTAGTGCTTCAGTAGCAGCCTTAAGTGGTTCTGCTTCAGATGCCAGAGATTTACTAGCTAATGACACATCATTAAGTGGATCAGCTTCGGACGCTAGAAACGAATTAGTAACAAAAATTAGTGGATCATCAACTGCCCCTATAGCAGCTTTAAGTTCATCCTTAACAATTACAGATCAAGCGATTAGTGCTTCAGTAGCAGCCCTAAGTGGTTCTGCCTCAGATGCTAGAAACGCATTATCTACTGATATAGAATTAGCAGCTTTATCAGCATCATTAACTATTACTGATCAATCAATAAGCTCATCAGTAGCAACTCTAAGTGGATCAGCATCAGACGCAAGAAATGAACTTGTAGATGCTATTAGTGGGTCATCTACTTTACCTATCAATACTCTTAGAATTGAAGTACTTGGTTATAGTGCTTCCTTACATAATGCAGATCAAATCATAAGCTCTTCAGTAGCAGCCTTAAGTGGTTCTGCTTCAGACGCCAGAAATGCGTTAGCTAATGACACATCATTAAGTGGATCAGCATCAGACGCAAGGAATGAATTAGTAACCAAGATTAGTGGGTCATCAACTGCTCCAATAGCAGCTTTAAGTTCTTCACTAACAACAACTGATCAAATCATAAGCTCCTCAGTAGCAGCCTTAAGTGGTTCTGCTTCAGATGCTAGAAACGTATTAGGAGCTATTAGTGGATCAGCATCAGACGCAAGAAATGAATTAGTAACTAAGATTAGTGGATCATCTACTCTTCCTATTTCTAACTTAAGTGCTTCTTTAACAACAACTGACCAAGCAATAAGCGCTTCAGTAGCAGCTTTAAGTGGATCAGCATCAGACGCAAGAAATGTATTAGGAGCTATTAGTGGATCAGCCTCAGACGCTAGAAACGAATTAGTAACTAAAATCAGTGGATCATCAACTGCTCCAATAGCAACACTAAGTGGATCTTTAACAACAACTGATCAAGTGATAAGCTCATCAGTAGCAACACTAAGTGGATCAGCATCAGACGCTAGAGATTTATTAGTAACACAAATAGCTGCAGATAATGTTATATCTTTCGGTGCTCAAGACCAAGGTAGGTTTAGCTTTATCCAAGGTTCAGAAGCAGCATTATTATATGATGTTATAGGTTTAAAACCAGCAGATGATGTTACTTTTAACGACTTACAAGTTAATGGTGCAGCTATAGTAGAAGGAGACTTAACTGTTAAAGGAACAACTACATCAGTTCAAACAACTAACCTATTAGTTGAAGATAAGTTTGCGTTATTTGCAAGTGGTTCAACTTCATCTACAGATGGTGGTCTTATAATCCAATCAGCAGCTGACGGATCAGGTAAAGCATTAGGATATTCTCAAGCAAATAGTAGATGGTCATTACAAGGATCATTAGCCCATGATGCAACAACGTTTAGTTCAGTAGATGCTTTCCTAGGTACAGTAGAAACATCAACAGCAATACCATCAACAGCACCAGTATATGGTGTAGGTACTATACATGTTAAAACTGATACAGAAGATATTTATATTTATTCATAAAAAAAAAATTAGTAAGTTATGGGATTAAGACAACAAATGGAAACCCCAATAGGGGTTTCCAAAAATAAGTTGGATAAAGTAGAGATTGGTATTATATTAACACTTATAAAACAATCCACCTTCAAAGGAGAGGATTTAGAAAAAGTATATAATATGGTAGTAAAACTTCAAAACCAACTAAAGAATGTATAGTCTCGATCTAACTGAACAAGAAATGGCTGTGATAGCTAAATCTATTATGAATTTAAATATAAAAGGAAAAGACGCAATTTTAGTAGCTGGTGTGCTGTCTAAACTACAGATTCAAGCATCTAATAAAAATAAATAATACCATAGCATGGCAAATTGGAAAAAAATAACCACTGATACAGACATAACAGCCTTATCATCATCGTTAACAACAACTGACCAAATAATAAGTGCTTCAGTAGCAGCTTTAAGTGGATCAGCATCAGATGCTAGAAATGTATTAATAGTTGAATCATCATCCTATGCCCAGACAGCATCGTATGCTGTAATTTCCCAACACTCTATAACTACAAATGAAATAGTAGTAAATGTTAGGAATACATCAGGTGGTAGTATAGCTAAGGGAGTACCTGTATATGCTACTGGGGTTACAGGAGATAATATTAATATAGCTATAGCCTCTAATCTCTCTTCAAATACTATGCCTGCAATTGGTGTACTTGGAGAAACACTAGGAATCAATGCCTCAGGAACAGCAGTTGTAAGTGGTAAAATAATAGGAGTAGATACATCAGGATTTACAGCAGGCCAAAACATATATGTAAATTCTAATGGAGATTTTACACAAACTAAACCAACAGGTAGTGGTTTTATCCAAAATATTGGAGTTGTAGGTAAAGTAAATGCAACTGAAGGAGAAATACTTATACAAGGTTCAGGTAGATCAAATGATTTACCTAATCTAGAATCAGGATATGCTTGGGTTGGAAATGAAGATGGAGTACCTACAGCCATATTAACTTCTTCATTCTCCTCAGGATCATTTAGTGGTTCATTCCAAGGGGATGGATCTGGATTGACAGGTGTACCTGTAGATTTCCCATATTCGGGATCAGCAGAAATAACAGGTAGTTTTGTAGTATCTGGTTCTTTTGGAATGACAGGTAGTTTTGTAGCTACTGGTTCTATCATTTCAACAGGTAGTATTCAATCAACAGGTAGTGTAGAATTTTCTTTTGCAAACAAAACGGGTGTTTGGTCAACAGCTCCTGGTTTAAATGTAGATAGAACACGGTTAGGAGGGACTGGAAATGATGTGAATGCTGCTTTAGCATTTGGTGGTGCTGGGTCTTCTTATAATACTTGTACTGAAGAATATAATGGTACAACATGGTCACCAAGTGCTGCATTACAAAATGCAGGATGTAATATAGCAGGAGCAGGAACTCAAACAGCAGCATTAGCAGTTGGTGGTAAAGGATACAGATCTTATGGTACTTGTACAGAAGAATATAACGGTGCAACATGGTCACCGGGAGGTGCCTTAAGTAACGGAGTATATGTATATGGTAGATCAGCAGCAGGAACCCAAAACGCAGGATTAGCAACTGGTGGAGAAACTGATACTACTTGTACTGAAGAATATAATGGTGCTTCTTGGTCATCAGGTGGCCCTTTACAAATTGGAGTTTTTAATTCGGTATCAGTAGGAACTCAAAATGCTGCTTTAGCATTTGGTGGTTATAGTTATTCTCTCTCATCAGCTACAAATGCTACACAACAATATAATGGCTCAACTTGGTCCATAGCATCTTCATTAAACCACGCAACTTATGACCACGCTGGTGCTGGAACAGAAACCTCAGCACTATCATTTGGTGGTTATACAGAAGAATATGATGGTACATCATGGTCAATAGGTGGTGATTTATTAGATAGTAGATTTTATCTTGGAGGAGCAGGAGGTAGTAAATCATCAGCTTTAGCATTTGGTGGTTCTTCAACATCTGAAGAATACGCACCAGGAAATACAATTACAAAAACTTTTGATTATGATGAAAACACTGGATTTACAGACATAACAGATTTAAAAGTACATGACCTAACCCTTTATGGTACTTTTACAACTAGTGGTTCAAATGCTCAAATTCTATTAGATAGTCCCCAAACCCCAATTAATGCATGGCGCACTTCTGGAAATACAATATTAAAAAGATACGGAGGTGTTAGTGCGACATATGGTGGAACCGGTGATTTATTGTCAATAGGTGGAACATCTACAAATTCAGTTGATTTTTCTGTAACATCTCGTATGGTAGAGCAATTTGACACTAATATTGAAGTATGGTCAGGAGCTAATTATACTAATATTGTAAGAACTGATTCTTCTGCTGATGATTCTTTAATAGCTGGTGGGACGAGTAACAATAATTACAATGTTTGTTCTGAGATTTTAGATTATTATAACGATTTTGGATTCTTTGGTGGTACTTGGACAACCGCACCAGCACCTACCACAGGGAGAAAAGATTTAGGACAAGGAGGTTCTTATATTTTTGGAGGGTATGATGGTAATGCAGTAGTAAATTGTACTGAAGAATATAATCAAGTCTCTAACACATGGTCAACATGTACTGGTATGAGTTTAGGTAGAGAGTGTATGGGGGTGAGTAATTCAGGTTATCATCAATTGGCAACTGGTGGATCCTACGCGGCTTTCGGAGGTTCTTCCCAAACCTGTACAGAAATGTATAATAGTGGTGTGTGGACAACATGTGCTGGTATGGGTACCGCCAGAAAAGATCATGCTGCAACTGCAGTAGGCCAATTCCAAGCCACCTGTAACACTTTGGCATTTGGTGGTTATAATAGTTCTTTTGTTTGCTCTGAACAATTTGATCCTGCCTCAAACACATGGGCTAATGGAGGTGGTTTGCTAGCATCTAGTAGATACACCAATGGTAATACAGCTACCAGTAATGGTAGTCAAGACAAATCCCCTATGGCATTCTCCAACGATGACATATATGGCAGCAATTACTACAACAGATCATTTATATACAACTGGAAGAGCGTTTACACTCCAGATTGTGCTTTTAATTCTGACTCTCCAATATCCACAAATTCGTCTCACAACCTAACAGCTAGGGGGAGTTTTGAAGGTGAGTTTAAAGGTTGTTTTAATGGCCAAGCATGCTCAGCATTACAATCAGGATTTGCTTCAACAGCAAATACAGCAGCTACTGCATCAATAGCAACCACAGCAGCTACTGCATCAATAGCAACCACAGCAGCTACTGCATCATATGTAGAATCAGATGATATTGATTTTAGTACCCTTAATAATTATGCTAATGATACAGCAGCAGCAGCAGGAGGTGTTCCAATCGGGTCATTATATAGAAATGGAAACTTCATAGTAATAAGACTTACATAAAATAAAAATAAGATATGGCATTACATTTAACAGGCTCAATAAATATTTCCGGCAGTATTTCAGGATCAGTGAGTGGTTCGTTTCAAGGCGATGGGTCTAAATTAACAGGAGGTACAAACCCAACCACAGGTAACATGCCATTAAATATTAGTGGGGCATTTGTTGACTCGGTAATCACTCAAGTTGCAGGTGCTGCTCCAATAATTTCCACTTTTATCCCAAACGGATTCAACAGTCCTGATGCACAAGCTAATGTAGCAGCTAGCACAGTTAGTATAACAGACCCTTCTACTCCACTTGCTATGGTTGGAGATACTGTTGCTTTCTCTGATGATTTTAACATAAGAGTATTCGGATTTGGAGGTACTGGTGGTGGTGGTGGCTTATTTGGAAGCGCAGTAGGAGTTACGGGAACAGTTACTGATGTTACTGGAAATGTAATAACAATAAATTCTTCAGTTGCACCCGTCAGTAATTTTGGTAATAATGTTACTATATCAAATGGCTCAGCTACTATTTCAAGAGTTGGTAATGATGTTGCTATAGTATCTAGTGATTTAACAGTATCGGGGTCAATAGACATCCACTCAGGTAGTATAACAGTATCGGGGTCAATAGACATCCACTCAGGTAGTATAACAGTTACACCTTCAATAGTTAACCAACTTACAGCATCATATGCTTTAACAGCATCATATGTTTCCTCATCAAATGTAGATGGTGGAGCTACTATTAATCCAACAGCTGCTACAATTCCAATAGCTAATGCAGCAGGAGATGCTTTTATTGATTCAGTAATAACACAAACACTTGATATCCCAGGAACACTAATATCTTACACCGATGGTACTCAAACTGGAGTAGGTTTTGGTCAATCTGGCGCAGGAAATTTCTATATCAGCATTACAGATGCTGCAGTATACGCTAACGTTGTTGTAGGTGACACTTACGGTAACGGTGGTAACTTTTATGGTGTAGTAGAACTTATTTCTGCAACTAATGAAGTTAGATTAGCTAATGTTGATGGAACTTTCTATAATTCAAATGCTGACATTAATAACTTTCGACCTGTATTATTAGCTACTCTTGCTCAAAGCACTGACTACACTGTTGGAGCTCCAGGAGTTGCAGGAGGAGATGTTACCTTAGACGGAAACTTAACTATAACTGGTAATGTTACGGGAGACTTAACGGGATCTTCATCAGAGGTTGCTTTAACAGAAGCAGGAATAGGAAGTGCAGGAGGAGACTATACATTTAGAATAGCTGACTCAGGTGATACTGGAACAGCTAATACAATAACATTTGTAAGAGAATAATATGGGAATCAACATAGGAACAAGCACAACTAGTGCTAATGAAGTATACGTAGGCACAGAGTCTATAGGAGAGATCTATGTTGGTACAGAGTTAGTGTGGTCTAAGCCAGTAGCTAATACAGCTCCAATCCTATTCTCCATAAGCGATGGAGGATCAAACACTGCTACTGCTGGTTCTGATGTTGCTATTTCCTTACCTGCGGGAACTACAGTGACATTAACTGCTACTGCTATTGATCCTGAAGTTACAGATGGAACTCAAACATTATCATATCTATGGAGGAGAAACAACGTTCAATTTGGAAATTATACTGGCCAAGGATTAACAAGTCAATTAACCTTTACTACAAGTTATTTCGATATAGGCCTTCCATGGTCGTTCACTTGTAAGATTACAGATAGCGCTGGACAGGGGGACCAACAGTCCTACTTTGGAGACATACATTTCGCGGTAACTTCAACATAACAACAAACAACAACAAACAATGGCATTAAAATATTACACAGCAACTAATACAGGAAAAGGATTTATTACTCATGATGATAATGAATCTGCCCATATCGCAGGACACCCAGCAGGCATTTGGACTACAGAAAATACTACTTGGGCTACTAGAGTAGGTGCTACTGAAAAAACATTTGCTGAAGCACAAGCATTAGTATCTGCATCTCTAGATGGTAAATTCCACAAACAAGGTCAAAATAGTGGATCAGCTAAAACCTACTCTCTTCCTACAATATAAATTGGAGTAGTCAAAATAATATCGTATATTAATACTATATTAAAGTTATAATAATAAGTTTTTATGAATCAGACGGTTTACTATCAATCTTCTCTTCCAAGAGCAGGATCAACATTACTCCAAAACCTAATAGGTCAAAACCCTCAATTTCATGTCACTCCTACCTCTGGTATGATAGATATGATGCTGGGTACTCGAATAGGATACAACGGCAACAAAGAAGCACAAGCAGGAGACAAACAAAAGTGGAAAGAAGGATTCTACTCCTATTGTAGAGAAGGATTTAAAGGTTATATTAAAGCTTTTACAGACAAACCCTATATTCTAGATAAAAATAGAGCATGGGGTTCTTATTATCCTTTACTTAACGAAATAAACCCAAACCCTAAAATCTTATTTATGGTAAGGGATTTAAAGGCAATATTTGCCTCCATGGAAAAAAAATTCCGTATGAATCCTGATTATGATGATGGTTTATTAGATAATACTAAATTAAATAATATTACAACTCAACAACGAGTAGAAACATGGGCCCAAGGTCATCCAATAGGATATGCTGTAAATAAACTACACCAGTCTATATTAGATAAAACAGCATTTAACTTCTTATTTATTAGATATGAGGATTTATGTAATAACCCAGAACCACAAATACAAAGTATTTACAATTTCTTTGGTTTAGAACAATTTCAACATAACTTTAACAATATACCCCAAATTACAGTTGAAGATGATAGTATACATGGTATTTACGGTGATCATACCATAAGAAATACTTTAGGTATGTTACCTGATGACTCTAAAGAAATATTAGGAGAATATACATGTGATTGGATAGACAATAATTTTAAATGGTTTTTTGATACTTTTAAATATAATAAATAATGATATATTGGTTTACAGGGCAACCCGCCCACGGAAAAACAGTTTTAGCTAACATGCTTAAGAAGGAAAAACCTGGGGCATTTAGGATAGATGGTGATGATATGAGAGAGTTATTTTCTAATAAAGATTATTCTATAAACGGTAGAGTAGTTAATGTTGGAACTGCACAACGCATAGCTCAGTACCTTAATAATCAAGGTAAAGATGTTATAGTATCATTAGTAGCACCTTATATTGACCAAAGAGAAGATTTCAAAACATTAATGGGTGATCAAATGATAGAGTTT
>Ga0233437_1005415_pt1 | contig 13880 bp, 13 predicted proteins | sample SI_122_August201_FD_182714 | JGI IMG/M metagenome (GOLD analysis project Ga0233437, IMG submission 182714) | Seawater microbial communities from Saanich Inlet, British Columbia, Canada - SI_122_August2016_200_MG | ecosystem: Environmental > Aquatic > Marine > Inlet | place: Canada: British... | reverse complement strand
TCAGGCTGTTGTCTTTTGGGGTTACGAAAAAAGTAGAGGCAAAAAACAAACCACAAAAGAGCCATCATGCCAGCATACGGACACATGAGATAAAGCGCTAGCATGAGAAGGAATGAATACAAAAGCACCGGATAGCCTTCTGGCGAAAAAACATGTTTTTCCTTTGTTTGCATTTCTCTAATTTTTTTCATTATTATTTCCTTCTAAAATCTTCATTCTTCAATCTTCATATCGTCTTCTTCCCTCTTTGCATGGCCACTGTGCCTGTCGAAATATATTCCATGACGCCATAGGGTTTGAGCTCTTCAATGAGCTGTTTCACCTTTTCCTCTTCAGAGACGACCTGTATAATAGAACACTTATCATCCATATCAATAATCCGTGCAAAATAAGGTTGTGTTATTTTGCGCAGTTTTTCTCTGTTTCGCTTGCCCAAATTTACTTTTATCATGGCAAGAGTTCTGTGAAGAGGGCCTTCAGGTGTCACATCTTTTACTTTAATAACATTTATGAGTTTGTTCAGTTGTTTGATGATCTGCTCTATAACACGATCATTCCCTTTGGTGTTGATTGTCATGCGAGATACTTTAGGGTCTAGGGTCGGGGCAACTGATAATGATTCAATGTTATAGCCACGACTAGAAAAAAGACCAGCAATACGCGCCAGAGCACCAAATTCATTTTCAACCATGATGGATATTGTATGTTTCATGAAACCTCAAAAAGGAGTCAATACTGATACTTGTTCAATAGAGTCAAGAAACAACACAATATCGCAAACCTATTAATTAAGTCTTTAGAATCATGCCGTTAATTTTAACATTTTACCTTGAGATAATGCCCTTTACACCTTTAATACTGAGTAAGCCTTTTGATTGTCACTCGTCCAGAGATAAACTGTCGTATTACCACCAGTGCCTGTTGTGGCAAAAAGAGAATGTACATTGACATTATTTTGAGAAAGCGTTGCAGTCACATCAGCAACTTGGCCGGGCACATTGGATATTTCATAGGCCACAACTTCGTTTTCCCACCAGGTATAGCGTTGTTGATTTAAAAGATTCTTCATGGCTTCTGGTTCTGTTGAATAAAGACGCACAACACCTTCATTAGCAAAAGCATATACATTTACGCCATTAAGATTAATTTTTTCTTCCGCAATGGGAGCTAGAACTTTATTTAAGGCACCTACTTGATTAGGAATTCTAACAACAAATTCTTTTACTATGCTCACAGTATCCATATTTTCCTCCTATACACGCGTCGTAGTCCTGAGCTTGTCGAAGGACGAAGACGAATTTACACGCTCTCTATGAAGTAAAAATAAAAAAAGGGCAACCTCTCAAAGAGATTGCCCTCAAGCAACAAAAATAAACGCTATCTGCTTATATGCTAATCAACATGTTTATGGGTGACTCATAGTTAAAGGCCACAACAAGCCCTTTGTGTATCGCCACATTCATCACGAGAATAAGAATACAGCAAGCAAAGGATTGAGCATAGCTTAACTTGCTCACAACAGAAACACCAATAACCAGAAAAGCAAGTGGTGCTAACATCACAATTAACGAAACAAGCGAGAAAAGTGAAGAGCTCGCTAAGGCATTTTGTGTCATGAGAAATCCAAATAATAATGTGAGAACATAAAGAACGACTTTAGCCATCACAGCAGGATATAACCATGACCAAGAAAAACCGTTTAGCATTGTTTTAAAAGAAACGCGTGATTGAAATATTTTTGTCACGCCAACAAGCAAGGCTGAAACGACAATGAGCTGAATGGTCAGATCAATAATGGTCGCTGCCATAGGTATGAGTGATGCCTGAGACAATGATGCCACAGCCTCGCCTGTTAAAACACTCACAGCAAATATAAGCGCTAAGAAAATAAAGGTTGCTGGCTGCCATTTATCAATGGCATTTTTTTCAATCACATCACGTGGTTTACTAAAATATGATAAGAGATCATTTATAAATTGTTTTATATCCAAACTATCCTCCTTTACCGCGTCGTAGTATACGAAGACGGGTTTATTAGTTACTCCCTATCATTGGGCACACACAAACTCAGGTTGCGTACAGAGACTATTTTTAAAGGATAGTTTTATTTATTCTGTAATGATTAGAAAAACTTAAAAGAGGATTGTTTTACAAACAAAAGTTAGATTACCACTTCATCATACCAAAATCCTGAGAATAATGATATGTCTGTGGATTTGAATACCTAGCTGCTGTTGCATTGGGTTTACCATCAAGAAGATTAGTAAGAGCCTGCTTGGCATCTTGGTATAATTCTATACCAAAATCAATCACATCGACAAGTGCTTCATCCACTTTTGTTAGTTCTTGGTCTTGGAAAGTTTCGTAACGACCTGTTTTATTATAAACGTCGTAATTCATATCGTTCATGTGGTTCTCCCTAAAAGTGTTGCTCTATGACACGCTGTGATGCTGCTCATGATGATAAATCATCGGTGTGATAGAGAGTTATTCTGTTTTAAAGGGAAAATCGTTTGTGAGATTTCCGTGGCAAGTTCCATTTTCGCATCGGTTTGAGATACGTCATGAGTCATGGTTTTCGGTTAGAAAAAAATGACTTTTTGTAAGGGCTATATCCTATTGCCTTTTAGATGACACCCGAATCATGCATATATGCGCATATGTCCATGCGCGTCAACAGAAAATTTATAATTAATTTTATTTCAATGGGTTAGAAAGGCGACCCAACCATGTTGGGTCGCATAAATACTGTCTAATGCACTTTTCCCATCATGATATCGTAAGGAGGCGGGGACAAAGCATATGCCATAGCAGAACTAAAAGTAGCTTCATTTGAAGCTGTTTTCTGCTCTGGATAATAGGCGGCGCCACCATTTTCTTTAAAATAATCTGCTGCTGATGAGCGTAAAACACTCGTAGCATAGCTTTGCGCCACTTCTGCTGTTTTGGTTTGTAACACAGTCGCTAAATCAGCTGCCGCACGAGCTAAACATTCTTCGCGCGTATAAGTCGTTTCAGCATTATCCTTATTGAGTTTTTGCTCTCCATAATAAGCCAGTTCATCAATAGAGACGCTTTTGTTTTTCTGCGTCACAGAAGTCCAAAAACCACCTGCTCCATTATCAAAAGCAGCTAAATCACTGTGTTGTTGGTAATAAGTTGGTGTGCGTTCTGAGCTTGTTGTGGGTATAGAAAAGCTGTTATCATTCATATGAATCTCCCAATCAGTTTGAATTTGCCAAATCTATTCATAGTCTTCCTAAAGACCGTGTAACAATTATAGCTTTTGGGAAAATCCTTGTAAGATTTTCAGAAAAAGAGTTCGCGCACAGGATTCCGATGCGCTACAGGCCACGTGATTTTTGTGAAAGACGTGACAGAAAATGCATATATGCGCATATTTACAGTGATGTCAAGTGTTTTACTCGGACAAGACAAGTTGTAATTCAGCAAGGATGTTTTGATATTTTTCTGTCTCTGATAAAGCGACAAAAATAGTATCATCACCAGCCACTGTGCCAGCCACACCATCAATGTGGGAACGGTCAATGAATAAACCTGTGGCATGGGCTAGGCCAGGTACGGTTTTAATGATAATAAGATTGGGCGAACAAAAATGCATGGAACGTACGCGCCCCATTTGCTGAAAGTCAAAAGTTACTTTTGTCATGGTATAAAGGCCATTGACTTTATAGGCGCCAATTTTATGCAAATCTCGCGACAAAGTGGTTTGTGTAATGTTGAAGCCATCATTTTTAAGCTTTTGCATGAGGCTGTCTTGACTATCAAAAGTGCCCTTTTCTATTATTTTGGCCAATCTCTTGAGGCGTTTGTTGGTCTCCAATGACATAAGTATACCAACCATAATGGTGAGTTTTCAGTCTGGCAAGAATCTTTTTACATCATGAAATTTTACTAATTATTTTAGTTACCTTGATTGCTAACGCAATTTCTCTTATTACTTATAATGCATATCATTTTTAATTTATAAGGAGCTCTGTATGAGTTGGCAAAACCATGAAGGCCTTAACGCCAAAGTTGTGGGCAAAATAGAATTTGCCCCTGGAAATTTTGTTCTAAAAGTTGCACCTGAGGATTGGGAGTTGGCTGATTTTACACCAGGGCAATACTCTGTGCTTGGCCTTCCTGGAAAGGCGCCCAGATCACCCTATGCAGATAAGGAAGAAAAAAACGCTGATCCAGAAAAAATTATTAAACGAGCTTATTCTATTGCCAGTTCTTCAGTGGCCAAAGATCATTTAGAATTTTATATTTCTACAGTGCGTTCCGGAGCTCTCACACCCAGACTTTATAATTTACAAATAGGCGATAAAGTTTTCTTAGGAAAAAAATGTGTGGGTATGTTTACTTTAAAAGATGTTCCTGACGGCACCAACGTCATACTCATTGCGACAGGAACAGGCGTTGCCCCATACATTTCCATGATGAGAACGCTTGTGAGCACAAGCGGCCTTAAAAGCAAATTTGCCGTTGTTCATGGGGCCCTACATTCATGGGATTTAGGATACTCATCAGAACTTCAAACCTTAGAAAGAATGTCTCCAAATTTTCTTTATATGCCAGTCGTCAGCTCACCAGAAGAAGAACAAATTGGCTGGAATGGTTTTAAAGGTTATGTAGACTCTGCCTGGAAAAGTGATGCTTTCGAAAAAAAATGGGGCTTTCGTCCAACCCCTGAAAACACCCATGTCTTTCTCTGTGGCAACCCTCTCATGGTCAAATCTGCTCTGGGCTTTTTAGGTGATGAAGGCTTTATTGAACACACACGTCAACAAGACGGCCAAATTCATCTTGAGAAATTTTGGTAGGATTATTCTGATATCGCTGAACCCATAGAAGCAGCCAAAGTGAGCAACTCATACACCTTAAGAGGGTTTTGCTCTTTAAACTGAGTCAATTTGCTTTGAGCCTCAACACAACCTTCTTGGGCCATGAAGTCCAATACTTGATAAGCCCTCAATTGTAACATTTCTGAATCACTAGGGTCCAACAAACGATGTCTGCCTGTATTAAGATAATTAACAACCTGATCAACTAATGAGCCAACTCTTTCTGATGCTAAAATAGTCAGCCCTGTTTCTTTGATAAAATCTGGGTCTTCAACATAAAGAAGCAAGGCAAATCGGATACGAAGCACATTAGCAGGACCCATTTTCCTGTCTATTTTATCATAGAAATAATCCAAAAAAGCCTCTTCATGGCACGCATACAGAGACACAAGGTCTTTAATAAATTGGCGCTGCGTATCGAGATCCTGATCAAAAACACCTCTACGATTCATGAAATCAGAAGAGGTCTCATCCACCATCACACTCAGCCAAAAGACTTGCTGAGAAGTCTTCTTGTTAGCGACAAAACTGTGAACCTGTTCTGAGAAATTCTTGAAACCTTGACTCATCATTTTTCTAATTTCTAATGCCGGATAAGCAGTGAGATCCCAAAGATACAGCTGCATCATAAGAGCCATAAAAGAAGGGTCTTTCAACGCGTGACAAAAAACACGCCCTTGAAGCCCTTCAAAATATTCTGCCTGAATTTCTGGCGTCTGGTTATCAATGGGCAATGAACAACCTCGCTCACGCATAATAAGCACTAGCAAGGCCAGAACTGGGTTCTGAGAAAGATCATAAAAATAGCCTCTTAAAGCCTCATCCTGCTCACCGATTATGCCCGAGGCAATGAGACAACAAACATCATGGGAACGAATAGCCTCTTCAACAATCCAGCCACGGACAAGAGGTTTAGCCTCTTGAAGCGCTGTAAGTCGCATTGCTAAGAAAATAATTTCAGAAACGTCGCCACGTGGCAACAAACCATCTACTGGTCGATGCTGCACAAACTGATTATTTGCTTGCAAGCTTTTGATTGTATGAAAAAGCTGCAACCCTTCAGGGAGCACCCTAAAATAGCGTGCCACAGCATCTCGAGCCCCCCCATCTTTGTAGAGAGACTCTAATAGAAACTGTCTGGCGTTATCAACACTGGCTAAAAGAAAATCAGCCTTTACAATACAAGCAAGGCCAAAAAAAGCTGCGGGCTCTTGTTGTGACCTCTCAACAAAATAAGAAACAGCACGATCAATGAGATCATACTGTTCTTCTTGTCTCCCCAAATCAACAACAGCTGTACGAGCACTTTCATGATGAAGCGCTGATTCAAGCAACACAACAAAAGCCTCTTCATTCCCCAAAGCGCTGAGAACAAATACATTATTAACAAGAGAATCTACATTGGAATTATCTGGCTCATTTAGAGGTTGTGTGGTTAGCAACTCATAAACATCAATTGGCAGAACCATGCTAGCCAGAACATCATTTAAATGCCTATTATCATTTATGTGAAGTCGTCCAATAAACATCTGAAAGGCTATCACATCATCCTGACATTTTTCTAAAACGTAGCTTAATGCCAGTTCATGGCCATCCAAAGCGATATCAATTATGTCATTCGTAAGCTCTCCTTTATCACCCAACAACAAAGGATCCTGTTGCTCTAAGGCGATGAGTGCTGCGGGTTCTTCATCATAAAGCTTTGCCAATAAAACTTCTCGCCGCTCTATGGGACTCGAAAACACACCCGTATAATCTTCCATCACCACCTGTTGTTCTCTCAAGAATACACGCGCTTCATCAAGCATCTCTTGTGTTGGCTCAGGCGAGGAATCTCTCCAAGGATATCTGTCTTGCCGAATAGAGCTCGCAATAAGCTCATCACTTGGAAAGCGCACCTGACCAAGCGCACCAGCTTTAACTAAATTTGTAGCAACAGCTTGTAAACATTGTAGCGGTAATGGGTTATAGATTTTCATGCCCTATATATCGATACAACAAAGAGAAAGTTTCTTCTCTGCTCACATTTGTGGACACAATTGTGTCCGCTCAATAATAAGAACTTTTCTTAGCAACTTTTCGCCCGTCCAAGCGATTCTTAGTAAGTAATGATACGTCCTTCCATCAGTGGTCTTCGTCCGTTTGGTTCGCATTTACCGATAAACACCAATGATCTCCCGGGGTTTTCTGGTTTTGTACGCGTGAATCCTTTTCAAGGAGAGCATCATAATGGCTATGATTTTGGGGCCTATCGTAAAAAAGATGACACATTTGTTTTAGGACTCCCACCGGGCATTCCTATTTGCCCCATGGCTCCTGGTATTGTAGATACCGTTCTTGTTGATTATGAACATGGTTTTTATCATCAATTTGTAACAATAAGACACGGGCCAACACTAACAAGTTCTTACGTACACATACAACCAACACAAGGCTTAAAAGCTGGCATGCCTGTGAATAAACAATCTGTTTTAGGAACTTTGGTTGGCCTTTCCCGAAGAAATTGTCGTGAACCATTGAAATATGTTCGCTCTATCTATCCTCATCTTCACCTCACAATTGAAAAAGAAGGTGTTCCTATTAATCCCAAAGAAAGACTCCCTTTTCGTGATCTTCCTTTTCATATAGATGAGCGAACACGACTTGAATTTCCTGGGTTTGATTCTCTTTTGTGCAGTCGTGAGTTAATACAACCCTTTCTAGAACTTGGACTTGTAACCTATGAACCAAGGTGGCATACGTATTTACTTGCAAACAAATCTCGTCAAGGCTGACTCTCTTTGATTCTTTCAATACTCATATTCATGGCATACCACCTATAAAGCTGATCCGTCGCCCAGCGAAACTCGCCATTATTTTTGAGTCCTGTTTCTAAACAAATACGATACCATTTTATAGCTTGGGCAATATCATTTTTTGCTTCATGAGCTAACCCTACAAAATAAGCCATTTCACATATTTGTTTTGTATTCGCCACTTGAGCTAGCAAAACAGCCTCACTAACGTCACCCATCAAGTACTGACCAATTATGTGGTAATAGGAATTACCTTTGCCACGATAATACCTCTTCAGCTCATTAAGCTGTATCTCACTAAGTTTTGCCCCTCTTAAGTAAGCTCCAGCACGCAATAACCATTCATACTCTCCATGAATATTGTTGCTCGGCGTGCCCACCATATCCCACAACAATGAAAACTTCTTTTTCTTATAGTAAAAAAAAGTGCTTGGCCCTTTGCCTCGCGCTCCTGGCAATTTTCTCTTTAACCAAGCCAGCGCCGTCTCAGGCCCAGAAATTTCTTGCATACAGTCATAAGCTGTCAGGTAAAACTCAACCTGTCCAATGCCTGTTGTTTTTAGCAGGCTAACCAAGGCAAAACCAAGATCATACTCTTTTTCATTAACAAGCTTGTACACAATGCCAATGAGTTTAAAAGCATCAATATTTTGAGACACAAGAGCGGCAAAGGCTTCTTCAGCTTCTACTTTCTTGTCTTTAGAAAAAGTCTCTAAAAATTTCTTGCCCACAAGATGTTGCCAATTGGCAGCATGCACAGCACCTTCCCCTTTTTTGAGAATAGCGGCTGCTTTGTCAAATAAACTTTGCCTCCAGTAAAACGCTACCAAGTCAACAACAGCGTCCTCAGAACGACGATAGCGCAAAAAAGCCGTCTCATAGATCTTTTGGGCATCTTCAATATGCCCCTGCTTTTCTAAAAGCTCAGCTGCCACGCGAAAAGTCCACAACACACCACCTGGAAGGGCGGGATAAATCTCTTGATAACCTTTTTTATATTTTTTTTCTTTTAAATAGGTTTGTCCAATAAGAGTAAGGGCATAATACTTTTCCAAACTATCTGTCCTTACTTTTTCTTTAAGCCAACGTTTTGCCACCTGTCTGGCCTGGGCAAACTTCTCTTCTTTCATGAGCATCTTGGCATATTTTTCGTACAAACCCCAATTATGTGGATGTTCTTTAATAACAGCTTCATAAGCCTTTTCAACAGGCTTTTTATCAATACCGTCTATCTTTTGCGCATACGAAAGCACCTGCTTTTTTTGATCAACTGTTAGCTGATGAGAATTCACAGCCTCTAACAAAGCCTTCTCATCGCGTTGAAAATAATCATAATAGGCTTTTTGTCTTGGATATTTATCACCCGATAGCATGGCCACAGATTTTAATAACGCCTCTGTCAACGCCACATCATAAAGGCCATTTTGGACAAAATACCTTAAGTAAGACCTGTTGGCGATACGACTATCCAGAGTGGCAAAAACACCGCGACCTAAGAGGGTGAACTGAGGGTTCCCATAGTCTAATTGTTTGCTCAAGGCACGCGTAATGGATTGCACAGCCAAAGGCCCCAAATATTTATAAGACAATACACCCTTTAATTTTTTTTCTGAATTTGATGACAGTTTATTAAGATCAATTTTCTTTTGCTCAATCCGTATCAACAGATCTAGCCACTGATAGAATTCTATTCCTTGTGGTGCTGTAATATCTTTGAGCTGGGAAACATAGTGTAAAGCCTCTACATCTGATGATTTTGTATATAAATAAAAGAACCCTAGCTGTTGTAAGCAACTATAATAATAGGCTCGCCAAAAATTAGTTCGCGTTTGGGAATTAAGAAAAATCTTTTGGTTTATTCCTTCAAAAGCTGTGAGCTTACTCTCAAAATCATTTGTGATTAGGCTAAAATTTCCCCCATAGACTTTTTCTAAATACGTGGTTATCTCCAACAGCCTTTCAAGGCTTGGTCGTTTTTTTTCAAAAAAACCATTCATGATGTCTTTTGTCGTTTCTTCTGCCTGTTCAGGATTGCTAAATTCTAAACCAAAAACAATTGGCAACGTTTGGGCCAAGGCTTTGCTCATATTAAAAGAATCAAATGTTATTCCAGAGTAAAAAAACAAAAACTTTGTTTTGGGTTCTTTAAAAATCTTTTTAGCCCACTTAAGCCACCCCTCATAATCATGGTTTTCACCAAGCCTTAACAGCCATAAGTATTTTTCAAAAAGATCGGCTTTGGGACTTGAAGCCATCAGCTCAAGCTGGTCATCTTGTAACAAAACGTAAGCTTTGAGCGAATCTTCTTTGGGCAAATCTTTTGCTAGCTCTTTACTACTTGAAGAAAAGTCTAATCGATTGGCAAGCAGCACCTCTATGTGATTTGTGTCTTGCTTGGTCACTGATTTTGTAATCGCTGTATACGCTAATGCCTTCACCACAAGATCTTCAGCCAGTGACATGCGATCCAGAACAACAAAAGACAGATAGGCATACGCTTGTGCTGCCTCAAAAAGCAAACCACCCTTTTCTTGAGACCCATCCCAGGAATCACTGATTTTCTCTAGATGAGCAAACAACTCTTTAGGAATAAGACTAAGCTCTTTTGTTTCGAACTTATCAGCTACAGAACCAATAACTTGGGGATTGTTTTCATTAAGGCGTTTTGTCCACACCTCTAACAACTTAAGCTGCGCAACAAAATCTGGATAAACGGGAAGCTCACCAACAATTTTGCCACGATATTTAACAAACCACGCGTTATTAACAAGAAGAAGCTCTGGCTCAATCTTGGGTTCTTTTGTGAAAAAAGAGTGTATTTCTGACACAGCCGAAAGAATACGTTTATCAGGCTTTAGGCTGTAGGCATCATCATAATCTTTTACAAAATCTTTAATGCTCGCTGTTTTTGTTTGTTTGTGGATGAAGTTGTGATCAGAAGTCCAAAACTTATATTTCATCATTAAAATAGGATAAGTTTTATAGAGCAAAAAACAAAAGGCTATAAATAGAATAAATGTGAAAACTTTTCTCATGCGTCCCCCTTTTAAGATCAGGGAATAGTATAAAAAGAAACGCGTAAAAGATAAATTGAAAACATTAAAAAGATTGTACCTCCAGGCCTATAAAGCCTCAATAGTGCAAAAAACAGTTTTACACTTGACCTTCTAGTAGCTCCTCCATAGCATCTACCTCCACTAAGCGAAAACCGATAACCAAAACCAAGGAGCTACAATGTCATCCCAAACAAAACTCACTTTCCACGGCGGCCGCTTCATGGCAACACTACCCATGCTTATCTTCATCATTTGGGCTATTAGCATTTGTGTGGCAGGAGCCCCGGATGAAGCGGGTCTTATTTTGGGCATGATCATTGGGCTTGTCTTGACCATGTTTCTTGTTAAGGGAAAATGGTTTGATTATTGTGAAGAAATCTTTACGGGCATGGCAGACCGTATTGGTGTTGTGGCTATTGTTTGCTGGCTATTTGCCGGTATGTTCGCCCAAATTCTAAAAGTGGGGGGACTTGTTGAGGGACTTGTGTGGTTAGGCACTTTTCTTAATGTTAGTGGCTCTTTTTTTCCAGCCATCACGTTTCTTTTAGCCGCTGTTTTTGCCACAGCCGTTGGTACAGGATATGGCACAACCGTTGCCTTTTGTACGCTCATGTACCCCACAGGAATTATTATGGGCGCGCCACCTGTGCTCATGTTTGCGGCCATTCTTTCCGGTGCAGCCTTTGGTGATAACCTCGCCCCTGTTTCTGACACAACGATTGTATCAGCTGCCACGCAAGAAACCGATGTGCCAGGCGTTGTCAGGTCGCGTTTTAAATATGCCATCACCGCTGCCATACCAGCTCTTTTCTTGTTTCTTCTTTTAGGTTTTTTGATGAAGACAACAAACGCGCCAACACTGCAATCTGGTGTTATAGCAAACATTGGCCCCAAAGGGCTGTTGCTCCTCATTCCTTTTGCCTTTGTTATTTTTCTAGCCTTAAAAGGTTATCACATCATCACAGCTCTAAGCATTGGCATGATTCTCTCTATTCTGTGTTACCCACTCTTTAACCTGGCCTCTTTGGGCACCGTTATAACAATTGATACGCAAAACGCCCAGGTCACAGGAGCTCTTGTGGACGGCATTACCGGTTATGTGAAAATGGCTGTTCTCATCTTGCTCATCATGGCAGCAAATCACATCATTCACATTGGCGGTGCCATGGATGCGATCAAAGACTTTCTTTTTCAATTCATCAAAAACTCTGTACGACGTGCCGAACTTGTCATTTGGGCCTTTGTATCGAGTTTAAATGTTTTTATCACAATTAACACAGCTGCTGAAATCGCTGCTGCGCCTTTTGTGAAAGAAATTGGCAAAAAATTTAAACTCCATCCGTACAGACGGGCAAATTTTCTTGATGCCATCACTTCTGCTCTCGGCTATATTTTTCCGTGGTCTGGTGGTGTGCTCATTGGCTTTGCCACCATTTCTCATTTGGCCAAAACAATGCCTGGCCTCACGATTGTTAAACCCACAGATGTGTGGCCCTTTGTTTTTCATGGATGGTTACTTGTTCTTGTCATGCTACTCGCCGCCATCACAGGCAAGGGCAGGCGGTTTGAAAAATAGCGCGCCAAATTGCTAGCAACTTCTCACAAAACCTACCGATAACAAAAAAGCCTGATAAAAGTCTCATTGCTTAATGGGCAAGAAATAAACTAAATACGCGCGATATCTCGCAAACCATGATTATTATTTATGTTACGAAGCACGACAACATTGCCCTACGCCTTCACCGCTCCCATTCATTTCTCAAGCACACCTTTGGCAACAGCAACCTCAGAAGCTGGGCTCAGCCCCGCTGTTTTACCACGGGCCCCTTTTGCTCATAGAGCTCCTAAGCCATCTGATGTTTCTCGTATTTATCATCACTTACAAGCTGTACAAAATGTACGCGAACAACACCCCAACCTGACTTTCCAACATCAAAATAATATTCTACATTCACTGATGGATAACGAAAGCTCAGTAATCGACACATCAAAAGATGTTCACCATGAATGGGGACTTAGTTTAGCATCATCACTACGCATAGAAGAACTTTTTGGTAATAAAACCACCATCCGTGAACTCATCGCTTCTATCGATCCAGAGCTTTCTAATGTCAATGTTGCTAGTTTTGATATTGAAGAACAAAGAGATAACATTTGGTCTCTAAAAATAACGGCAAAATTTGAAAACAATAAAGCCGAACATATTGCCACATATGAAATTAACTATGATATTTCTAGGCAAGCAGATGGCAAAACAATGCTTCACAAAAGATTCTGTAGCATTGATGTTTATCTAGGAAGCGGCTTAGGAAAAAGAATCATTGCAAAAAGTATGCAATTTAATCGAGATAATACTAGAGTACAAACATATGACTTTCAGGCCAAAAAAGTTGGTCGTTATGCCTGGCGAAATTGCAGCCTTCCTTTTGATAATATCTCTCGTACAAAAGTTCAGAAAGCCCTACACTGCCTAAATGAAATGTTAGAACTAGAAATTGAAGATCTGGTAATTGATAACATACGAACTCCAAGGGACGTTGCTTTGATCTGTGATATGGATGAAGCCTTTGAAGACATTGTTGAACAAGTTGAAATTATTTCCACAACTTATCAATCTAAACAAGGCTTTCCCTTTAAACCTTTTAGTTTTACTGAAACACAAATCGACCTCATCGCCCAATTTCCTGGCACCCTAGCCCTTCTCATGGTTGATGGGTATTCTGTACAATGGACCCCTGAGACAAAAGCCAGCATGCCTGCCCGAATAACTTTGTAAGAACCATCTGTCTAGCGTCTAGCGCCTGCCCCGTTCGCGGGGTCTAGCGTTTCTTGCTTCTTGCTTCTTGCTTCTTTTCTGTTTATCCAAAAACACATGTTTTATCTTCTCATCGTCTCCATCATTTGGGCCTTGTCTTTTGGTTTGATAAAAACACACTTAGTTGGGCTTGATCCTAACCTTGTTGCCTTTATCAGGCTCGCTCTTTCTTTTGTGGCATTTCTTCCTTTTCTAAAAATCAAATCTTTGCCCAAAGACATTATAGTGAAATTTATTTTGCTCGGCATGCTTCAGTATGGTCTTATGTACATCAGCTACATTCATGCCTACCAATATTTAAAAGCCTATCAAATAGCACTCTTCACTATTTTCACACCTTTGTACATCACGCTCATCAATGATG
>Ga0233437_1005412_pt1 | contig 13882 bp, 4 predicted proteins | sample SI_122_August201_FD_182714 | JGI IMG/M metagenome (GOLD analysis project Ga0233437, IMG submission 182714) | Seawater microbial communities from Saanich Inlet, British Columbia, Canada - SI_122_August2016_200_MG | ecosystem: Environmental > Aquatic > Marine > Inlet | place: Canada: British... | reverse complement strand
AGAAAAGTTCGAGGCTATTATGGAGGAACAGAAAATACAGCTGTCAGGAATCTGTGCTGAAGATTGCATCGTAGAAGTTGGACAGGTGGCTGGAGTTCAATACATGGTGTCCGGTGACATTCGTGACCTAGGTGATAATACTGTTTTCGTAGCAGCCAGGATAATTGATGTGGAAACCTCTAAACTCATGGCTTCTCAAGATATTGTCGTACCGGGTACAGGCATTGGCGTCCTATTACAAGCAGCCCCTGATTTAGCAGATCTTATCATGCAGCAATTTGTAGAGAAAAAAGGCATGGTTGCTGGTGGGTACTCAACGATTGTTGACGATTCAGAGCTTGGAAAACTAAGGTTGTCAATTTCTGAATCTGGTATCCAACTTGTAATCGATGGACGTTCTAGAGGTACGATATCTCGCAAAGAAATTGTTATTCAACTATCTCCCGGGCAACATGATATTCAGGTAATGAAGGAAGGTTTTGAAACACAGAGAACCACAGTAGCGATCCAGCCAAAGACTATGATTTCTAAATTACTTGAACTTAAATCTACAGGTGAAGTGATTGAACAAGTGGTTGATTGGAGCTTTCTGACGATTGCATCTGTTCCAAATGAAGCGATGGTCGTGATTGATGGAATTGAATATGGGCAAACTTTCTTCCAAGATAAAATTGCCCCAGGAAAACACATCGTTAGCCTTTCAAAACCACTTTTCTATTCAGTTGTGAAGGAAATAGAACTAGATCCAGGTGGCATGCTCCCGCTTGATTTAAATCTTAAGCCTAACTATGGGAGTATCATAGTTGGTTCTGAACCCGCTGGTGCCCAGATCATGCTCAATGATAGACAAGAATTACAGTCAACGCCATATACCGTTTCACCGCTACAATCGGGTCAGTATACACTTACAGTCTCACTTCAAGATTATCGGGATTTTGTCCAAACGGTGACAATTAGCGATGCAGTCGAGACAAAAGTGAACGCGATTCTAACTCCTGCTTTTGGTTGGTTAAACGTTTCTACAAGCCCTACGGAGGCAAAAGTATTTATTGATGGTCGTGAACTTGGATCCACTCCTTTGGAGGACCATCGTCTTCCATCAGGTGATTATGTTCTTTCATTAAAAACTGAATATTATAAAGAATACCAACAGATGATCACCATCGAGGATGGGAAACCTCTTGAGTTGGATGCAGCTCTCGTCGCCGATTTCGGTCGACTATCAGTACAGGGATTTCCAAAAGGAGCCAGAATTTTTGTCGATGATGAATTCAAAGGAAAAGTCCCAGGTGTTATTGAGCCAATTAGTGTGGGATCGCACGATATAAAAATCGAAGCTGGCAAGCATTACAAGCCTTATCAGCAGGAAATATTCATTGGTCTCAACGATATGGTTGGCATCCAGGTGAATCTGAAGGAACTATCCGGTTCATTGATCGCATCAAGTAATCCACCAGGCGCATCAATAAGTGTGGATGGCAAGATCACCCAAACGGAAGGTGGAACTGCTGCATTAACACCCTATACCATTCCAAAATTATGGACCGGTCAACATGAAATTACATTCAAGATGGCAGGTTTCGCCCCCTCAATGCATACCATAACTATCCAAGGGGACAAGCGCGAAGTTATTCAAGTGGACCTAGAAAAGCTGATCTACATTAAATCTCGTAAACAAGCGTTATGGCGTTCAGCTATTATACCTGGCCTTGGTCAGTTATACGAGGATAGAGAGGAGACTGGGTCGGTATACTTCTTCGCACATCTCGGGCTCTTCTATTTACTTAATACCCAGCGTGTTGATTATAAGTCACTCCATCAAGATTATTTGAATAAACTTGATATCTACAGAGACTTTAGGGGAACTGAGGAAGAGATTGCCGCATTGTGGCGTAATGTTGAGGGAGCTCACGAATTGTCTGAATCGAATTACAGGAATCAGCAAATCACGATGGGCCTCATAGCAGGGGCATACTTGTGGAATGTTGCTGATGCATGGCTGTTTATGCCACGACGGACCGAGAGTGATTGGACAGCAAATATCATTTCTGATGGAAACTCCATTTCTGCTCAGGTTAAGATGAGTCTCCCGTGAAAGTGATTGGAATATCAGCCATTTTTGCTTTGACTCTGATTATGGGGTGTTCTTCCCATGATGAATTACCACCACCAGATAATCCATTTGACCCCGGTAATCCAGATTATGTGAGTCCAAATTTAACGATAATAAGTGGACCTGCACTTGGGGAGATAATCGACAACCCATTCGTCACTCTCGTATGGGAGGGGAATGAAAGTGCTACAGAATATCTTTATAAATTCGATTCCTTAGATTGGTCAGAATGGACAACCATTACCACTCTGACATTTGATTATTTGGATGAGGGTAATCACCGCTTTGAGATTAAGGCGCGAAGTGTAAACGGGGAAGAACAATTAACCTCTACAGCAATAGATTTTGAAGTGGATGCCGTTGGCGGGCCCGCCCTCATGTTCTACCCTCGTAGACAATTATCCCTTCTGGGAGAGATCGTTACTTTTCAGATCCTGGCTGAAGAAGTGATCGATCTAATGGCTTCAGAGATGTACCTGGACTATGATCCAACACGTTTGGAGATTATTTCTATAATTCAGGGTGATTTTTTCCTCAACCAGGAGAACTCAATCTTCATTTATGAAGTAAATACAGCTCTGGGGAAAGTCCAAATTTCAACCACTGTCCTGGATGGTAGTCTACCTGTGGTCAGCGGTACGGGGGATTTAGCCCGGATACAGGTTAGACTACTGCAAGCTGGTGCTGCGGTCCTGGAATTTGCAGGCAGCGAGACTTTCAGGGATCAAGAAAATAATGATATTACTATTCTGGAGAAAATAAACGGATTGGTTGAAGTGGATTGGTAGATAGCAGTTGTGTAGAATCCATGAAAATTAATACAATGATGAGGCTAATTATGAAAAAAGAAACTACCGCAATCCTAAAAGCATATCTTTGCTTTAGTGTATTAACAATCATGCTCATGCCACTTGCACTCAATGCGGAGTTTTCAGGATTTATTACAGAAGATACCACATTTACAACAGCTAACTCTCCGTATAGTATTGATGGCGATTTATTTATTGCTGCCGGCATCACAGTTACGATCAATCCAGGGGTAACCTTTCAGTTAAAAGCCAATAATGATGTAATGGGCGGGGGAGATTATTCAACAAAAAGTGAAATCATTGTGTTCGGTACACTTATTTGCGAGGGTACTGCAGATAGTCTCATTCATTTTAAGTCCTATTTTGGCTCAAATGCTGCTGGGGAATGGGGACAGATCATGACTGATTTAGAAGGCAGTATATATATTCAATATACTGAGATCAAGCACGCTACCAGGGGCCTAAACATTTTTGATTCTGCCCCAATGGACATACGCATAGAAAATTGCGACTTCATAGAAATCTCTGACCAGGCAATCAGAATAACAAGTTCCAATATTATCAAATCATTCATCAGTGGAAACACATTTACTTCTAATGTCAACGCCATTTATAGCCCCTCCAACACAACAGTCATTTCAAATGAGATTTCATCTTCAACAGGATACGCTATCAAGGTGGGTGCAGATAGTTATGTTATTGATAATGATATTCAAGGGATTTCTTTGGAGGGAATATATTTAAATGGAAATGGGTGTTCTGTTATCAATAATAGATTGGTTAATGTTAATGGTGCCAGCAACTCAGGGAGTATATATACTGTTGATTATGATAATCATAAAATTTATGGTAATATTATTTCTGGCGGTGCTCATGATGGTATATTCGTTTATGGGGATAATAATGAAATTAAAAATAATTTAGTATTCAATAAAAGCTATGGTATTACCATTTACAATGGGAATCATAATCAACTAAATAATAACACGGTTTACTCTAATACTCGTGGTATTAATATCACCAATACCGGTTACAGTACTCCCAGTGATTATACAAATATTACCAACAATATTATTACAAATAATTCAACAGGTATTGATCTCGATGGTTATAGCAGTAACTCTTATATACGTAATACAACTCTTGGTTATAACAATGTTTGGAATAATACGACTAATTATTCTGATATAACAGCTGACGTTAATAGTATATCAGTGAATCCCTATTTCACAAACCCAAGTATTAATGATTTTACACTGCAAGCGGGTTCACCCTGTTTGGTTATGGGTGAAAATGGTGGACAAATGGGTGCATATGGAGGTTTAAGGGAGAATAATAATAGCCCTGATTATGATTATATCGATTTGAATAATGCATCTAATAATTTCTTTGCCGATCAGTCTTTTGACGTCCTGTGGACAGCTTCCGATCTAGATGGTGATGACGTAAGTGTCTATCTCTACTGGGATTCCGATACTGACACTACACATATGACAAGTATTGATCATGATTTAAGCAATTCAGGCTCTTATACCTGGAATACATCCAGGATGATACCTGGTTCTTATTATATACATGCAGTTGCTTACGACTACAAGCTTGGCAGGATATCAAAATATAGTGCAGGTCAAGTGATTATCAATCATGAGGCAAATAGTGACGATTCCCCTACAAATTTGGTGGCATATCCGGCAAATCAATCAATCTCCTTAAATTGGGATACGCCTGAGTCAGGTACCCCAGATCATTATATCATCTACCAAAGTACAGTTTCAGGTTTTTACCCATTAGAGGCAGATTCAATTGGCGAATCAGCCACATCTGACTTGGTAGTATCTGGGCTGACCAATGGCACAAAATATTTCTATCGGGTAGCTGCAAGAGGGTCAAACGGAGTAATAACAGGTTTTACGAATGAAGCTTCCTCAACACCCCGCTCTGTTACAATTCAAGTCGGTTCAGAGTCATCCGCACCAGGCGCAGAAGTTTCGATACCAATATCAATTTCTGACATGTCCGGATTAGGTGTCGTTGCTTATCAGTTTACCATAAATTTCAGTTCTGAATATTTGGTTCTAAATTCAGTTACAACAACTAATTGTATCACAAATAGTTGGTCAAATCTTAGCGTAAATGTATCTTCCTCCTCAGTAGTGATATGGCATTCGGGAACTGAACCTTTATCAGGTTCTGGAAATTTGTTAAATCTTGAATTCTCAGTTAATTCAAATGCGACTCCGGGTGCCACTACTGAAATATCCATAACGGATATTTTGATCAATGAAGGAAATCCAGAGTTTAATTCATTCGATGGGGCATATTCCGTATTCCCTGGTTTCAACATCAGTGGTGCCGTGGATTACTATATGGGGACTCATCCAGTAGATGGGGTTTCCATAAGTCTATCGGGTGCAGAATCCGCTACTGTCATCACCAATGAGTCTGGCGTCTTCAATTTCCCGGCTGTCCAGGGAGGCTGGAGTTATGAAATCGTGGCTTCAAACGTAAGTATTTTGTCTCAGGCGATTAGTGCCTACGATGCAGCCCTGATTTTAAGGCACATAGCACAATTAGACACATTAGAGACCGACCAACTTATTGCTGCAGATGTTTCAGGAGATGGAACGGCAAGTAGTACGGATGCTGCAAATATCGGACAATGGGGCGTTGGTTTAATTACTGATTTTCCAAGTGGTGAAGCATGGTATTTTTCGCCAGAAGTAGTGAGCATTGATCCATTAACGCAAGACACCTCTACGGTTAATTTTGTTGGAATTGCTTATGGTGATGTCAGTGGAAACTGGGACAACCAAGCCAATCGACATTCCGAATTTATCTTTGCACTGGATAGTATTCGGTCAACAATTGTAGAAATTCAAAACCAATACATTGTTTCACTTTCTGAACCCATTGTAACGGAAATAGACGATAATGAATATATCGTGTATGATGTTTACTCTAATACTACTGAGGGTATACTCGCTTTCACACTCAGATTTGTCCTAGATGGGGGAGATCAGAATAATGTGGAATTTTTTCCTTCGGAAAACTTCGCAGACAACCTGTGTATATCAAACTATAACGAAGATCATCTCATAATAACTTCTGCGGGCATCTACCCAGCAAACACTCCAGATCAAAATATTGGGAAGGTATTCTTAAATAGATCCTCATCCAGGAGCTGGGGAGAATTAGTTCTGACCTCAGCCGAAATTAATGAGAACCCAGCCGTATTAGGTTCATCATTGGACCTGGAACAGGGTGGGATAGTTAACATTAGTGAATTCAGACTTTATCAGAATTATCCTAATCCTTTTAATGCCAGTACACTCATTAAATATGATGTTCCAACGAATACGAAAGTCAGCTTATTTATATATGACTTGAAGGGCGAACAGGTTAAGTCGCTGGTCGATAATTGTGATCATAGAGCTGGTGCATACAGTTTGACATGGACAGGAAAAAATGATCGTGGAGCAGATGTTCCCAGTGGCTTATATATGTACAGGTTCAGCTCAAGCGAATATTCCATGACCGGGAAACTATTACTTCTCAAATAAATGATGAAGCGTTGTCTTATTTTGGGCTTACCACTTCTGCTTGGCGCACAGGTGATGATATCTGTTCCAGACAGTTCAATGGAACAGGGATTGATTTATGACATCCCCGTGATGTTAAGCAATGCGGAGCCAACTGAGGAGATCGTATCAATCGAGCTCACAGTCATTTGGGATACAACATATATTGCAATTGAGACTCTCAGCAATTTCGGCTCAATAACTGAGAACTGGGCAGACCCAGTCTATAATCTTTCTGATGGTCAATTAACGATCTGGCTTTATGGCGGTGAACCTATAATTGGTGATGGATTGATCATATCATTGAATATTCGGATATTGGATGACGCGCCAACAAATACGACCCTCCTGAGCTTCTCTCATTCGTATATCAATGAGGGTTCTCCTCAGGTTGCTACGGATAATTCTGAGATCTCGATTTTGCCATGGGATGTCATTTCTCCCTCAACAATATCGGATTTATCTATCGAATTGGTTGGGCCTGATTATGTGCAAATAAGTTGGACATCTCCGGGGGATGATGATGTCATCGGTACTGCTGCTGAATATGATATTCGTTATGCTCAGGTCGAATTAACGGAGACAAACTGGAATGCCGCCCAGCAGCTACTGGAAATCCCAGCCCCATCCGTTTCGGGCAACCATGAAACGATAATCATCGATGAACTAAGTTCAACCCATCATTATTTTATGGGAATCAAGACCATTGATGACAGGAATAATCTTTCATCTCTATCAAATGTAGTAGATACAACTACTGTGGATAATATCCTACCAGCACTAGCTATTTTATATCCAAGTACTGGGTCAACGTTACATGCTGGGTATATGGATTCCATCCAATGGACAGCAAGTGATCTTTCAGGCATCAATTATAGTAAGGTACTCTTCTCCACCAATTTTGGCGAGAGCTACTCCTTAGTCGATTCAGTTATTGGGAATGATACTGGTATTTATACACTTAATAGTTGGCCTGTACCCAACGTTATAAGTGAGGGTTGTGTGATAAAAGTCGAGGTCGTTGATAATAATGATCTTATTAATTCTACTCAAACACTGGGAAACTTTTCCATCAATGATATTACAGCTCCAACTGTATCTGTCATCAACCCATCGTTGGGCAGCATTTATCACGAGTATGATACATTAGAAATTAGTTGGTCAGCACTAGATAATATCGGAATTGATTCACTGGTAATCTCATTCAATAGAGGTGAAGATGATTCATGGATAACAATAAATACAAATCCAGCCAATAGTGGTAATTATGACTGGGCAATTCCATATGGTACTGTTACTGAATTAGGAAAAATCTTCATTGAAGCATTTGATGAATCAGGGAATAGCATCATCTCAGAATCTGGAGGCTTCTTTTCGATAATAGATAATACACAGCCAACTGTAGAGTTGCAAACACCTGTTGAGGGGGTTGTCCTGGGAATCGGAGATGAGTACATGATTACATGGACAACTGCAGACAACGTGGGAGTCACTTCAATAGACCTTCAATTTAATGCAGAGGGAAGTTGGTCACCCATAATAGAAAATTTATCGAGTGAAGACAAATATCTTTGGGCTGTTCCCAATCAGCCTACGAGTAATCTCCAGCTAAGATTAGTAGGTTATGATGCCGTAGGTTTATCGGACACATCAGAGTTAGGTGGTTTGACAATTGAGATTGCCTATCCAGCAGTCGTGAACGTTAGCCCACAGCCTGGAACAATTGACTTTAGCACCAATGAAATAGAAATTGAATTCTCTCAAGCTTTAGATATTAGTACTGTCACTCTTGAGCACGTGCAATTTCATAGTATCCATTCACTGGGTGGGAGTCCAACGCTCACATATATCGATTCTTCAAAAACCATCAGGGTCTCATTTGAGAACGGTCTGGTTTCGCAGGATACGATTTTAGTTACCATGAAAAATCAGTTAACAAATGTCTACGGTTATGAATTGGATGGGAATTCGGATGGGAGTGGTGGTGATGATCATTCTTTTGAGTATCATACGTCTATGTTAGCTGATTATGATGGAGATATGGTTATTTCAGTTGAGGATTTATCACGCTTTCTTATTAACTGGGAGAATGACGACTTCAACTACGAGATAGGACCATTTATTGGAGAAGTGCCCCATGTAACATTATTGCCCGACCAGGAATACAATATTGAAGATATTGTATCCTTCGCATTAGCCTGGAATTGGTACTCAGTAAATAACACAGTTGCGTTCACATATTATGAGGATGATGGGATCCTCACCACATTTGAAGCCGATCGCGATTCAATCTATATTGATGTTCCACTTGGGCTCTCCGCTTATCAAATTCAGATTAAATATCCACCTGGGTCACTGCTTGTCGGCGATCCAAATTTAGGTCTTCATATGCATTTAGCCCATGACGATGTAGAGCTTGGAGTTTATACAGTCATGATTGAGGCTGGGGCATCAAAATTAGTGATCCCAACAGAAATTATTGGAAGTAGAGCAGACATCTCCGTCAGTTATAAAGGTCTCGACACTAATGGTGAAAGAGCCGGACAAATGACACGCAATCTGACATTGCAGATTCTCCCTAAGGAGTATGCTCTAACTCAGAATTATCCCAATCCATTTAATGCCAGTACCATGATCGAATATGGGCTTCCAGCGGATTCTGAGCTTAATATCACTATTTATGATGCCAGGGGTCGCTTTGTAAAAGAATTGATCTCAGGACCTAAGCAAGCCGGTTTTCATTCGATTCAATGGAATGGTTTGAATATGAATGGAAAAGGTGTGGCTTCCGGGCTGTATTTTGTGGTCTTGAGTACGCTAGAGTTTAGAACGGTGAGCAAAGCGGTCATGCTGAAATAATGGTGATTCTACATTGATTACGAAATACATACCCATAATACTAGTCGTTGCTATTCTCCTTGGCTGTTCGTCGCATGAGGAACTAGCACCCCCTGACAATCCCTTCGATCCTGGCAACCCTGATTATGTGAGTCCTTCAGTTGTAGTAATAGACGGTCCGAATGAGGGTGAAGTACTAGATGTAACCTCAACTTTCATTGAATGGGAAGGAAATGAGAGTGCCACTGAGTACCGCTATAAATTCGATACTCCTGACTGGTCATCATGGGGTGCATCAACAAGCCATACATTTGATTATCTGGATGAAGGGAATCATAGTTTTGAGATTCAAGCGCGGAGTGTTAACGGAGACGAACAAACTGACTCCCAGCTCTTAGATTTTGTGGTTAATGCGGTAGCTGGCCCTTCGGCTATTGTATATCCTTACAAGCAAGCAGGTAATCCTGGGGATACCCTGGTGTATCAGATCATGGCAGAAGAGGTGACGGATCTGTTCGCTGTTGAGTGCAATATCTCTATCGATGATGAATACTTTGAGTTGATTGAAGTTATTGATGGGAACATACTTGGCGAATGGGGTGGTGAAGCCTTGCGTATACAGGATGTGACTGAATCCTCAGTTTCACTTTCACTGGTTGCTGTTGAGGGGGTCATGGCCTCATTCACAGGATCAACGTCGATTATCACACTAATAGTCAGAATCAAGTCAGCAGCGTTCTCCACTTCCTATTCATCAGCAATTGATATTTCTAATATTACATATTTGAATCCAGACCTTGAAACCATCGATATTGCCGGCGTTCGTTCGGGAGGTATCCATGTTTATTAGAAGGTTGATCTTCTTGCAATTATTGCTCGTTTCGACAATGCTGGTTGGGCAGGTCACCGAGGGTCTTGTAGCCCATTATCAGCTGGATGGAAATGCCACTGATGCAAGTACTTATGGGAATAATGGTGTTGTACAAGGTACCACTCCAACTCAAGACCGATTTGGAAATAATAATTCCGCATTAGACTTCAATGGAACATTAACAGACTACATAACAGTCGGTGAAACACCTAGCCTTCAATTAGAGCAAATTTCTTTCAGCACTTGGGTTTTTCTTGATGGACCAGGGCGATTTAATTTAATAACAAAGTCTATGTATGATGATGCAACAAACGAACAATTTGCACTATCATTTTTAGATAGTGTGTTCGAGTTTGGTATAAAACGAGAAAGTTCATGTTTGCCTGGTATCGGTTGGCAGAGAGTAAAATCAAGAGTTATCACAGAATATGGATCCTGGGTATTTGTAGTGGGCACTTGGGATGGAATGACAGAGAAAATATATTTCAATGGACAATTAGATTCGACGAATACTAATGTACCCAATGGTCCAATCGATCAATGCCTGGGATCTCAGATCAGGATTGGAAGGCAATGGGCATCTGACGAAATGCATTTAGATGGTTTATTGGACGATGTTAGACTGTTCAATAGAGCTCTATCTGCTGTAGAAATAGATACTCTTTACCATCTGGGTGGTTGGGAATCGAATGTTGAGACAGTGACTGACATTGATGGCAATGTCTACGCAACCGTGCAAATCGGTACTCAGAATTGGATGGCAGAGAACCTGAAGGTTACCCATTATCGGGATGGATCTCCTATAACCAATATAACAGATAATGATACCTGGGGATCACTAACAACTGAAGCATATTGCATCTACAATAATAATACTTCAAATGAAGTTGGTACTTACGGAGCTCTTTATAATTGGTTTGCAGTAGAGGATAGTAGAAATATTGCACCCGCAGGTTGGCATGTGCCTACAGATGACGATTGGAAAGAGCTAGAGATGGCTTTAGGGATGAGCCAAAGCGAGGCGGATGCTGCAGGCTACAGGGGTACCAATGAGGGAAGTAAGTTAGCGGGAAACGCCGGATTGTGGGACAACGGGGAATTGGAGGGTGATGCAGAGTTTGGATCGAGCGGATTTAATGCGCTCCCCGGTGGTGCTCGCAGCAGTGCCAATGGTGAGTACGCCGGTTTAGGAAGTGATGTTTCCATTTGGACTGTTACCGCGACCATAGGTGACGAGAATTGGTATCGTACACTGTATTACAATCGATCAGATGTCTGGCGGTACAGCGTAGGCAGCGGGAACGATGGCTTTGCTATTCGTTGTATTAAGGATGCGATCACAGAGTATTCTGGTCCAGTTTGGCACATCTCAACCGATGGTTCTGACGAGACCGGCTACGGATCTTATGACCTGCCGTTCGCCTCGATTCAATTTGGAATTGATGCCTCTGCAAATGGTGACACCGTATTAGTCCAGCCAGGGACTTATATTGAGAATATCAACTTCAACGGAAGGAACATAACTGTAGGCTCCCTAACTCTGACCACAGGAGATACATCGTATATATCCTCCACAATTATTGATGGGAATCAAGCTGCGAGGGTAGTGACTTTCAATTCAGGGGAGGATTCAACTGCAGTACTGAATGGGTTTACGGTTTATAATGGATATAACAGCAGCATCACCAACCCAGATTTTAAAGGGGGAGGAATTTATTGCGAGAACGCTTCTCCGACCTTCTCCAATTTGAGAGTGTTGGGTAACATTGCACTGTATGGAGGTGGCATTTATCTCGATGCCTCAAACGCTAGGATAGTAGATGTAGAGATTGTCTCCAACATTGGAAGTTATGATGGAGGTGGTCTGTACCTGAATAATTGTTCAGATATTCACTTAGAGAATGTCACCATCACCCTAAATAATGCCAATGGAGACGGGGGCAATGGATATGGTGGCGGTATTAAATGTTGGCAGACAAATGGAACATTTAACAATGTAACAATTGTCCAAAACCAGGCACTTTTCTATGGTGGAGGATTATACTTAGACGATTCAAGTCCATCTCTCTACAATGTAAACATCGCAAATAATTCAGCTACCTATGGAGGGGGAATTTGTAGTCGTGCCTTGAGTAATCCATTATTTTCAAATTTGATGATAAACGACAATAGCGCAAGCGAGAATGGTGGTGGTGTTTATATCGTCGAATCCAACCCATTCATTGTAAATACTCATGTAATAAATAATATTGCCAATGGTTCTGGAGGTGGTGTGTCAATAACATCCGATTCCAATCCAATTATCGAAGATTGTTTCATCTCAGGCAATTCCGCATGGACCGGGGCTGGAATACATATCACCGCAGATATAAATCCTGTATCTATTCTTCGGACGGCAATTGTAGATAATACTGCAGGATATACCGGTGGTGGGATTTATACAAATAACAGTAGTGCAAATTTTGTGAATGTTACGATAGTAAACAATATAGCCGGTGAAAGTAATGGGGGAGGTTTATGGTGCGGAGGTGGTGAGGAAGTATTAATAGATATAGAGAACGCCATAATTTGGGGGAATGAACCGGATCAAATAATTAAGTACGATGCATTAAGCACGATCAATGTTGATTACTCAGATATTCAAGGTGGATACGATGGGGAAGCAAATATAACCATTGATCCTCAATTTGATACTGAATCAGAAATAGGTTACAATTTAACTGGATTATCTCCCTGTATAGACGCTGGTGCTCCTGATTTAGATGGCGATACCGAAACCTGGGAGACTGATCCAGATGACCAAGACCCTGATGGAACCCGCATGGATATGGGTGCGTACTATTTTCATCAAGAAAATACATCTCCTTTACCACCTCAAAATTTGACTGCCCTTCCTGGCAATCAGCAAGTCATACTCAGCTGGGATACCAATAGTGAAGATAATTTTGCCATGTATCGCATTTTTGGTGACACTACCCAAGCACCCACACAATTGATCGATTCAACTATCGCAATCGAAGACACAAGCATAACCATCTCCTCACTATCAAATGGAGAAATATATTATTTTAGAATTACTGCAGTAGATGAAACTGGAAATGAGAGTGACTTCTCGAATGAAGTTAGTGCCACACCAGTTCAGCAGTACATCATTTGGACCGAAGGTGATAACGGCGTGACCAAGGCTTACGATTATAATACTAACACATGGTCAACTTTATCAACACCCGGCAATGCGAATGGTTCATTTATAGATATGACTTATGATTCTGAAAGTGATCGAGTAATCTGGGTGCCTGGATATAGCGGGAATGCCAAAGCGTATGACTATAATACAGATACGTGGGAAAATATTGGTCATATAGAGGATTGCAATGGTGTCGGCTTTGGCTTGGCTTATGACGTTGAAAGTGATCGAGTGATTTGGACCAAAGGGTATGATGGGCACGCTAAATCATACGATTACAATACAAATACATGGGAAGACATTGCTAGTCCTGGTAATTCAAATGGGCAAGATATTGCCATGGCGTATGATATTGAAAGTGATCGTATCATTTGGACCGAAGGTGATAACGGCGTGACCAAGGCTTACGATTATAATACTAACACATGGTCAACTTTATCAACACCCGGCAATGCGAATGGTTCATTTATAGATATGACTTATGAT
>Ga0233437_1005408_pt1 | contig 13890 bp, 4 predicted proteins | sample SI_122_August201_FD_182714 | JGI IMG/M metagenome (GOLD analysis project Ga0233437, IMG submission 182714) | Seawater microbial communities from Saanich Inlet, British Columbia, Canada - SI_122_August2016_200_MG | ecosystem: Environmental > Aquatic > Marine > Inlet | place: Canada: British... | reverse complement strand
TGTTGGTGGGCAGAGTATTTATTTTTATGATTATGATGGCAGTTGTTATTGCTGATTCAGCGAAGACTGAGTCAACAAAATCAGGATCAGACACTTTTGGGAGAGATGTGGCAATAGCTGATGAAAACATCAACTCTAACACCCAATCAACTATCCCCAATGAAGAGAATAGTCATAAAAATGATGCATATATTGATCTGCTTGAACGAACAAATAGCCAATTAAGTTTGTGGTATAACCCCTATGCTATCATTATCTCAATTCTTACACTCCTCTTTACCACATTAACAATAATTGCTGCAGTGATAATCTATCGACAAGGTAGCGAATTCAAAAGGCAGAGAGAGGAGGTGCTCTTAGATCTAAAGGGAAACCATGAAGCATTGCTTGAGGAATATGAGGGGAAGCACACAGCATTATTAAAAAGTCTAAAAAAGGAAAATGAAGCAGCAACAGCAACCTTTGATGGGAAACTTAAGAAGTATGAAGAAAGTCTTCAACAAAATGCTGGTGAAGATCCAGGGGTCACAAAAGCGCTTCAAGAACTCAAGGACGAGTTTGAGAGCTGGAAGACCTCGAAAAATTATTTAGAAGGGGCTGCAGCAGCTTCGGGCTCATCCTTAGTCTATGGTAGTGGTTTCCGTGGGGATAGCATACGTTATTGCTCTAAATGCGGGTACGGTTATGTGCCACCGAAGGGTAGCAATTTGTTGTCCTTGGCATTGGGCAGTAAGTACAAGTGCCCTCAATGTGGAAATGTTGATTTACCACACTAATGAGAAACTTAGATTTACACTTTGTAGATTTATCCAAGTTTTACCAGAATAGTCCACTGTTTTTTTAATCACGAGGGAGTAGTTTGAAGATGCCAAAAGATTCAGCCATTTTTATTAGCCATGCAGCAGCTGACAAAGAACTCATCGATAAATTTTTTGATCTCTTGCAACTGGGATGTGAGTTTAGGACAGAAGACATATTCTGCACATCAATTGATGGAGCTGGAATTCAAATAGGAGCAGATTTTGTTGCTTGGATTGACAAGTCATTGACCAAATCAAAAACTGTGATCTTAATGATTTCTGAAAATTACCTAAATAGTCGATTCTGCATTGCAGAAATGGGGGCTGCTTGGGCTCTTGACAAGAACGTGTTCCCAATAATTATTCCACCTGTCCCCCGGGCTGTCGGGGGGGTACTCCACTCTACTCAATCTGCAAGATTAAATGAGCAGGGTCTCGATGATCTGCGGGATATACTTATAAAACATCATCAAGATACTGTGATAACCACAGCTCGATGGACTGCCAAAAAGGATGAGTTTTTAGAGAAATTGCCTGCTCTCTTGGAGCAGCTCCCACAGGCAAAAATGATTACAGCGGAATTATTTGAAAAGGAAAAAGTGAAAACACAAGGCTATAGAGAATTACTTGAATCTGAACAAGAAAAGACAGCAGACTTGCAGAAGTTAGTTGATAAATTAAAGCCCTTAAAGGATGTAGAAGCTGTAAAAGAAATTATTAGAGAATCACAACCTGAAAATGAGCGCTATGAAAAGTTCACTTCGGATTTAATCGAACAGTTATCCGGACTATCGAATGTAGAAGTTCGATGTCTATATGCACATATTAGTGGTGAGGAATGGACCCCATCAGATGAACTGTCTCCAGAGGATATGCGTGAAGTAAATCGAGCGGTGCAAAAAGAATGGGTCAATGAGGTAGATGGGATGGCATACCACTACATCGAAATTAACGAAGTTCATCCACGCTCATCAAAATTCATTGAAATTTTTCATGAGTTTTCTGAATTCTTTGAGAGCGAAATGTCCAGCACCTTTTTTGATTCGCTTCAAGAGGAAGTAGGATATATCGTCAACCCAACGAATATGGAATATTGGGAAGAGGTCTTGGTTGGGGAGCGTATGTGGGATTAACAGTTCGAGACTATTTAAAATCGCCGTAAGAGTCTGTCCCCTTGATTTTGGCGATAACAACGATGATTTAAACCGCTCACAGTGTGTTGTCATGACTTGGTAGACCACGATATATCGGCAATGCAGCGTGCGTCATGACACTAAGGACTTGAAAATCAAAAGACTATGGGTATAGACCCATTGATGGATCATCAATTGGTTTACTTGAATACCTTTGGAATAACAATTCCGGATAGAGGCTTTTTGGACTATTTTTAGGTCAAATTCAATATCTTTATATTTCATGGATCCTGGGGAGGGGACATTATGATCACCCGTATATCACTTTTTGTTTTGATTATATCCATATTATTTGCTGGTGGAGGAGTCCCTCCTCAATTAGATCCTTATAATCCTCCTTTTGAACCAGGAGTAGTCCTGGTGAAGCTTAAAGATGATGTCCAGGTTCACCGTGATCAGTTGGCTCGCTCAGCGAACCCCAGCTTTGGTATCTCTACTCTGGATATGCTGAACCTCGAGTTCGAGCTGAGTTCAGCCAAAAAAGTATTTACTCAGGCGGAGCAGCGTTCAGTAACCAAGACGGTACAGATGCCACAAGGCTTCATTGAAGTCCCCAACCTCCACAACATCTATCGTCTATCCTTTGATGAAGACATATCCGTAGAGATGATGGTCCAAGCCTATTCAGAAGACCCCAATGTAGAGTATGCAGAACCTGACTACCTCATGCGAATGATGGAAACAACGCCTGATGATCCTATGTACCCACAACAGTGGCATCATGCTGCAGTTAATGCACCAGCCCTATGGGATAGTACGACTGGAGATACCAGCCAGGTGATTGGTATCATTGATACTGGTGTTGACTGGGATCATCCTGATTTAGCAGAGAACATCTGGATCAACTGGGTAGAGTACCACGGTGCTCAAGGTGTAGATGATGATGGGAATGGCTATGTAGATGATATTAGAGGCTGGGACTGGATCAGTGATGATAATGATCCCAATGATGACAACTCTCATGGAACGCATGTAGCGGGTATCGCTGCAGCCACAGGAAACAATGGTATTGGAGTTACAGGCGTATCCTGGAACTCAAAGATCATGTGTCTGAAGGTGTTGCAGTCTACAGGTTATGGCAACAGTTCAGATGTAGCAGCAGCTGTTGAGTATGCTGGGAATAATGGAGCTGCAGTCATGAATCTGAGCCTTGGTTCCTATGGTCACTCACAGGTGTTAGAGAATGCTTTAGCTGTAGCTTACAACACGACTGTTGAAGTAGCCGCTGCAGGTAACTCAGGGTTGTGCATAGGACCGGGGTTATGTCCAGATAGAAGAAATGGTGCCCCAATGTATCCGGGTGCTTTTTCCTGGGTGTTAGGTGTTCAAGCTGGCGATGCTATGGGACCTCAAGGGTTCTCAAACTATGATCAAGATGGACCTCAAGGAAGCGGGTATATCGATGGCTATAACTATGAGATCAAAGCACCTGGTGTTGGTATCAACTCCACTTTTCCCAATGGTGGTTATCACGCACTAAATGGAACCTCCATGGCCAGTCCGGTTATTGCAGGTGGTATCGCCAACATCCTCGCCTATGAGGAACCTGTCTCGACAGAGTTATTCAGAGCCAAGCTCATCAACAATACCGGAACACATGTTGATCTATACGAGACCCTCATAGCACCTGAACCTGATCCAGTGCTCTCTTATGTCTCGCATACGATAGTGGATACTTGTGAGACCTGTGATAATGATGGACGCGCTGATGCAGGAGAGACGATTGAGATTTGGTTTACGGTTAAGAATTATGGTGGCTATGCTGACTCTGTGACAGTTTCCATAGATTTTGCTGAGTTCGAGGATAGGACAACAGCTACTATCATTGATACTATTGGATACATTGGGGACATATCAGCTTATGGACAGCTTACGAATGAGTTGGATCCACTAAAACTCAACATTTCACAAGCTGTTAGCAATAACAGACAAATCCGATTTTTAGTTTCACAAATGGTCGACAGTCAGACCAACTCTATTAAGGAGTTCGCGCAGGTGATCCAGAGTGGTACAGAGTGGTCTGCTGGATATTATTCAGGCACTTCAATATTTAACGCAAACCAAATAAATATTGTTACTGGCAATGTCGTATTCGATTCATTGATCATAAAGCCTGGGACACAAATTTTGATTGATCCGGAACGTTCATTATCAATTAACTCATACTTAGAGGCAATTGGCCGAAAAGACTCCCTAATTATTTTTGATATTAACGGAGTTGGCAAGTGGGGTTGGATTCAGAATAATTCAAACATCCTATTTAACCTAAAACACTGTGTAATACAAAATGGTGGAAACACATGGTACGGATTTTTGGATGGACCATTTGGGCTGGACAACTGTATTATTCGCTACATTGGTGGAAGCGGAAATGGTCGAGTCCTATATCCATCAGCTACAGGTACCGTAAACATTACACATTCGGTAGTAACTGATAATGAAGGGAGAATCCATAATTGGAGGGATAGTCTCTGTTATAATATCATCGTTAATAATGTACCTACATATGTTAGCGACCCAAGTTTCATATGGTTAGATAGCGGTAATTCAACTGTCGAAAATAATATTTTTGTTGGAAATCGAACCCCCTCAGGACAATTATATCATATCAGCCCTTCAACTTCCGCTCAACAAGTCAACTTCTTGTCAGCAAACTATTATGGCCATTCAGATGCAAACGAAATTGAGAATCAGATTTACGATTTCTTCGAAGACCTTTATTATCCTATTCTAATCGGGTCTGATAGTGCTACAGCCATACCTTCGTCACAATGCCACGGATTCCCTTGGAAAATCGAGCTTGATACTATCAGCTTGAATAAATATGATACCCCCTATTCCTCTCCTTCTGGTCTGGGTATCATTGGTCCCGACACGTACCAATTTGACGTATATTTCAACAGACCTATGGATATTGAGTATGCACCCTTCTTAACTTTTGGAGTGGTTCAGCCCTACACACAGCACGTTGTGAACGACAGTGCATCTTGGTCTGCTGATTCAAGTGTATGGACAGCCTACACCACCATGGGTATCGAGACTGGAGACGGGATTAATCGAGTTAGAGTATCGGGTGCTCGTGACACTGAAAACTTCGAGATACCTATTGAGGACCAACGGTTCGAGTTTGTGCTCCAAGCAGCTGGAGCAGCGTCTGTACAGTTTATCGCTACACCAGGTATTGGAAAGGTTGATCTGGAATGGCCCCCAGCATCTACCGATGATGCTCTGGGCTACAACATGTACCGCAGCCTTCGGTTGAATGACTCTACCTGGGCAACTTATGAGATGATCAATGACATCCTAATTACAGATAGTACCTACATTGACTTTGCTGTGATCCCTGATAGTACTTATAAGTATCAGTACACAGTATTAGGAACAGATTTCGCAGAGAGTGATCCCTCCAAGACAGTACCTGCGACACCTTTCTCAGCAGCTAATGGTGATGCCAATGGTGATCTGAGTGTTAATGTGCTGGATATTATCTCAATGGTGTCCTACGTCCTTGAAGGTGACCCACAACCCTTCCTGTTTGATGCTGCTGATCTAAATGGCGATGATCAGGTCAATGTTCTGGACATTATTGGTGTCATTAATATCATCCTTGGTGGAACACCCAAGACCACCCAAGCTCCTCTTGCTGAAGCAGGTGTGAGCTTTGATGAAGGTGAGCTATGGGTCTCTTCACAGACTCCAGTAGCCGGTATGCAGTTTACATTCAGTAATGCCACAGATGATGTACGACTGTCATCCAGTTATCCTGTGGAGATCGGGAGTCGTACTGAAGATGGCGAACTCACTGTTGTTCTGTACAGTCTGAAGGGTGAAGTCGTGCCATCTGGAGCGCACGAGGTCCTGACCATCAGTAATGGTGAAAACCTGCAGCTTGAGAGCATGTTGCTATCCACGAGCCAGGGACACGAGATCCCTTCAAGACAGGGTTCCCCTGAGGAGGTCGTTTTACCTGAGGAGTATGTTCTGAAGCAGAACTACCCCAACCCTTTCAATGCGTCAACGACCATCGAGTATGCTGTTCCTAAATCGACAGATATTCAGATGACCATCTACAATATCCGTGGACAGGAGGTCTTCAGTAGGCACCAGGCCAGCGTTACGCCAGGGTGGTACTCATTCACCTGGAATGGCAATGACCTGAGGGGCAAGTCCATGGCCAGTGGTCTTTATCTCTATCGTTTTGAGACAGAGGGCTTCGTAGAAACTCATAAAATGCTGCTACTCAAGTAGGGGTGAAATTATGAAAAGACTTTTCATCCTTTTAGTATTAGCTACAACAGTAATCGCACAGAATGTCATGATCTTCCCGGATGTAAGCACTGGAAGCAACTCTCAGATTCAGGTTTCGGTTGAGATTGAGAACACAGATTCCTTTGTGGGGTTCCAGTTTGATTTGCCCTTGGGAGACGAACTCGAGTATGTCAACGGTACAGCTTCTCTGACTACCAGGGCCAATGGTCATGCCATCTCTGCCAACATAATCGGAGATAATACGCTGCGAGTCTTCGCTTATTCTCTCTCTCAAGTACCATTCAACGGGAGCGAAGGTGCTGTTTGCAACTTCACTATTGAGACGGGAACCCTTCCAGGGACCTATTCACTCATCCCAGTTGATCCCATCATTGGTGATGCCAATTCAGTAGACATCCTGACATCAGTCACCAATGGACAGGTGGTACTTTCAGCTCCTGATATTGATGTGAATCCCCAAGTACTTGATTATGATCGGGTACCTCTCACTGGGTATTCAGACAGAAGCTTTACCATCTCTAACCAGGGGAATGCAACCCTTGAGGTCAGTTCGATCACAAGTAGCCTTACTGAGTTTGAGGTACTGGGATTAAGTGCGAGGAGCATATCAGGTGGATCCAGTGAGAGTGTGACAGTTCGTTTCCACTCCAACACAAAAGGGATTTATACTGAGACGGTAACCATTTTGAGTGATGATCCAGATGAACCCTCACAGACTGTACAACTGGATGTGGTTGCTTATGCAGTCAATGAGCTGGACATCAATGATATGTTTGGTCGTAGTGGCCATGGCTCCAACATGACCATAGACATTGCTAATATGGAACCTTTTGTGGGCTTTTCTTTTGATCTTCAGTTGCCAGAGGTGATGACCTATTCACCAACTTCGGTTCAACTAACTGGTAGAGCTGTAGATCATGTTGTAGATGCCACCACTTTAGAGAACGGGAATGTGCGGATCGTAGCCTATTCGCCCAGTAACACAGTATTCACCGGAACTGAAGGGGATGTGGTTGAGTTGGCCTTTGATCTGGATGGACAGGGGGGCTACTACAGTATCCGATTTACTAACCCCGTTATCGGTGATGCCAACTCGGACAATATCCTCAGTGATCACTACAGCGGCAGCCTTGAGATTGCTTCACCTGATCTGGCTGTAAACCAGAGTAGCTTTAACTACGGTGAGGTCTCCATCTTTGATACATCCGAAGTGAACTTGACCATCTCTAACTATGGCAGTGATACGCTTCATGTCAGTTCTCTGGAGAGTGATCATGCTTCCTTCTGGACTGAGACCTCAACACCACTATCCATTAACCCTACTTCAAATCTTTCCATTTCGATTTATTACCATAACCCCTCAGAGGGTTCATACGCAGGATCACTTCGGGTCAGAAGTAATGACCCTGATGAAGATCCTCATGATATTGCTCTTTCAGCTTCATCTTTTATCCCCAATATCATGCGTGTTGAGGACGTTGCGCTTTACTCTCTTAGTGCTGGATTGGTTGGGATTAGTATTGAGAACAACGAGCCCTTTGTAGGATTCCAGTTTGATTTGAGTGTTCCAGAGGGAATAGAATATACCGGAACTGCCCAACTCTCAGATCGAGCACAGGGTCACCAGGCCAGTGTTACCAGTCTGGGGAATAGCCTTCTCCGAACCATCGTGTATTCACTCGACCAGAGTGAGTTCACCGGTTCATCTGGTGAGGTTCTTTCTCTGGAGTTTAGTGTGAGTGATACAGTGGTGACTCTGTATCCAACTCTGTCAGATCCCGTGATAGGGAATGCTGTTTCTGAGAATGTGTTATCATCGCATGAAAATGGTACTGTACAGGTGATCTACGGAGGCCCTGCACTTTTACCACCGGACGAACTTATATTATCAGAGGATTCAGACAGTCTTGTTCTTAGAACATCATTCCACCCTTTGGTCTTAGATCCAAATACAGCAGATACAGACCTAACCTATGAGCTGTTATCATCAACGCACATTACAGTCACAGCTGATGGAGAAAACTGGATTGTAGCTCCTGATGAGAACTGGAGCGGATCTGAGAACCTTCAACTCATCGTGTCTGATGAGAATTATGCTGACACTACCTCGTGGGGTCTCACAGTTACGCCGGTTAATGATGCTCCTGTATTGGTAGATATCTCTTCTCAGGAGATTGCAGAGGATAGTTCACTGGTCATCGTATTGAGTGCTGTTGATATAGATGGAGACACTCTGAGTTACAGTGCTGAGAGTGAAGAAGTCAACCTTACAATCCTGGTGTCCAGCGACACCTTGCATGTGACACCTGCTGCAGACTGGACCGGTACTGCAATAGTGGCTGTGACAGTAGATGATGGGAGCGGATCAGACAATGCCACTGACACAGGTACATTCATGCTGGCTGTGACACCAGTTAATGATGCTCCAGTTCTGGCTGATATCGGTCCCCAGAATACTCCTGAAGAGACAGCAGTTGATGTGACATTATCAGCAAATGATATCGATGAAGATGCTCTGACGTTTAGTGCATTGAGTGATACCTCTGCTGTTCAAGTATCGGTTACCGGATCCACACTAAGTCTAACTCCACAGACAGATTTTATTGGAGATGCTGGGATAACAGTGACAGTGACAGATGGTACTTTGGAAGATAGTGGCAGCTTTACTTTAACTGTTAGTCCTGTTAATGATGCTCCTGTATTAGCAGAAATCTCTGCTCAGGAGATCGCTGAGGATAGTTCACTGGTCATCGTATTGAGTGCTGTTGATATAGATGGAGACACTCTGAGTTACAGTGCTGAGAGTGAAGAACTCAACCTTACTATCCTGGTGTCCAGCGACACCTTGCTTGTGACACCTGCTGCAAACTGGACCGGTACTGCAATAGTGGCTGTGACAGTAGATGATGGGAGCGGATCAGACAATGCCACTGACACAGGTACATTCATGCTGGCTGTGACACCAGTTAATGATGCTCCAGTGCTGACAGTACCGCTTGGTGGGGTAAGTATCTATGAGGATATACCAGAAGCAGTAGCAGTTGATCGCCTTGAAGATTATTTCTCAGATCCGGATACAGGTGACACGCTCTCATTCACAGCAATATTATTGGACCTTGGACTTGATTCACTATCTATTCTCTGGAACGAAAATGATTCGACCTCGCTCACTATTTATCCAGAGAGTGACTTCTCTGGTATTGTTAGGGTTCAAGTGACGTCAGTGGACGTAGTGGGTGCAAGCGTGTCTGACACGCTTTCTGTTCTAATCCTGAATGTAAATGATCCTCCTGTCATCGAGACTGTTTTTTCAGATACATCGATTTTTGAAGATGATACGCTTAGAGTCTCCTTCTTTATTCATGACTTAGATGGTGATGTGTTAAATGTTACGGTGGCTGGAGATACTTCCTCGATCTCAGGATCATATATAGATTCTGTTCTTTCAGTATGGGCTGATCCTAATTGGCATGGAGAGGTTTCGATTACTCTCTCAGTTTCCGATGCTGATACAACAATCACGAGTTCATTTGCACTCGAGATAACGTCAGTGAACGATCCACCAACAGTATTTGCTCTTATCTCACCGGTTGACAGCCTGGTATACTCTAATCCAGATAGTGTATTTATGGTCTTTGATTGGGAGGAAGCACTGGATGTTGAAAATGAAGCAGTCACCTACACTCTTGATCTATTCTCACCGAGCCTGGATACATCGTTCACTCTCACTGAGACCAATATTCGGCTCGATGTAGAGTCGTGGCCACGATCCGAGTGGATCACGTGGGATATATTTGCTACGGATGGGACAGACACAACCTGGTGTGAGCATCCCTTTAGCATTCAGATTGATCATGTGGTAGGTGTAGAGGACGTTGTCTTTCCTGAGTCCTTCACAGTACTTCCAGCCTACCCCAATCCTTTTAATCCCTCAACCACGATCCGTTACGGGTTGCATTTTGAATCTGACCTTACTCTCATGGTTTATGACCTACGGGGAAGAGTGGTGCATCAACACACTCAGAGTAATAATCCGCCAGGGTGGTATGAGTTCGAGTGGGCTGGAAGAGATCAGACGGGCAACCCAGTTAGTTCAGGAGTCTACTTCTGTACGATCCGATCAGCAGAGAACTATGAAACCATCAAAATGCTACTGCTCAAATAGAAGGTGAGATTATGAAATACATTACGGTAATACTCATTTCAACATCGATTATCTTTGGTGGCGGGGAAGTCCCACCTCAATTAGATCCCTATAATCCTCCTTTTGAACCAGGTGTGGTCCTGGTGAAGCTGAAAGATGATGTACAGGTGAACCAGAATCAACTCGCCCGCTCTGTGAACCCTTCATTTGGAATTGCGAGTCTTGATCTTCTCAATTTTGAATTTGAACTTCAAACAGCATCGAAGGTCTTTGCCCAAGCAGAGCAACGTTCAATGCCCAAGATGGTGCAGATGCCCCAGGGCTTCATTGAAGCTCCCAACCTCCATAACATCTATCGTCTATCCTTTGATGAAGACATATCCGTAGAGATGATGGTCCAAGCCTACTCCGAAGACCCCAATGTAGAATATGCAGAACCAGACTATCTCATGAGGATGATGGAAACTACTCCTGATGATCCGATGTACTCCCAGCAGTGGCATCACGCAGCAGTGAATGCACCAGCTCTTTGGGATAGCACCACTGGAGATACCAGCCAGGTTATTGGAATCATAGATACAGGTGTTGACTGGGATCATCCTGACTTAGCTGAGAACATTTGGATCAACTGGGTAGAGTACCATGGTGCTCAAGGTGTTGATGATGATGGGAATGGCTATGTTGATGACATTAGGGGCTGGGACTGGATCAGCAATGACAATGATCCCAATGATGACAATGCCCATGGAACCCATGTAGCAGGTATAGCCGCAGCAAGAGGTAATAATGGTATCGGTGTGACAGGAGTATCCTGGAACTCAAAGATCATGGCTCTTAAGGTTCTTCAGTCTACAGGTTATGGAAACAGCTCAGATGTAGCAGCTGCAGTTGAGTATGCCGGTAATAATGGTGCAACGGTCATGAACCTGAGCCTTGGCTCTTATGGACACTCCCAGGTGTTAGAGAACGCCTTGGCCGTAGCTTACAACACAACTGTTGAGGTGGCGGCAGCAGGAAACTCAGGACTTTGTATAGGACCCGGAAGATGCCCCGACATGAGAGCAAGTGCACCCATGTACCCTGGAGCATTTTCCTGGGTTTTGGGTGTTCAAGCAGGTGATGCTATGGGACCTGATGGGTTCTCAAACTACGACCAAGACGGTCCACAGGGAAGTGCATACACCGACGGTTACAATTACGAATTAAAAGCTCCGGGATCAGGTATTAACTCCACTTTCCCAAATGGTGGGTATCACTCACTCAATGGTACTTCAATGGCCAGTCCAGTTGTTGCTGGTGGTATCGCCAATATCCTTTCCTATGAGGAGCCCGTTTCGACAGAGTTATTCAGAGCGAAGCTCATCAACAACACAGGAACCCATGTCGATCTATTCGAGACACTGATTGCTCCAGAACCTGATCCTGTTCTGAGTTATGTGTCACATACCATAGTGGATACTTGTGAAACCTGCGATAATGATGGTAGAGCTGATGCAGGTGAGACCATAGAGATCTGGTTTACAGTGAAGAACTATGGTGGCTATGCTGACTCAGTGACAGTTTCCATCGACTTTGCAGAGTTCGAGGATACTACCACAGCCACCATCATAGACACCACTGGATACATTGGAGATGTTTCAAGCTACGGTCAGCTAACGAATGAACTCGATCCGGTAAAGCTAACTATCGGTCCCAATATTAGTAATAATCGACAAATAGGATTTAACGTGGAACTCAATTGCATTGGAATGAATGCTTTGGTTCAAATAACCTTTACTATTCAAAATGGTATTGAATTGAGAGGTGTATATGAAGAACTGGTCCGCCTTACTCCCGATAAATACTACATAGTGACTGAAAATGTGGTTTTCGATACATTAGTAATAAATCCCGGAACAACTATTCGTTTAAACGATGGTACTTCGTTATTTATTTCAGGGCATCTACAAGCTGATGGTACCCAAGATTCAATGATTGTATTCACTCATAATCAAAATGGCCATTGGAACCATATTAAAAAGGTTGCAGGCGATGCGATGAATTTTCGCTATTGCATTTTTGAGTATGGTGTTGGGTACAACTACAGCGGTGAAAGCTTACTTGAGGGTGCAGATTTGGTCGAAGACTGCGTAATACGATATTGCCCAGGGTCAATTTTTAAATACGCAACCTCTACGGTGAACAGATGTCTTGTTCATGAAAACGAGAACAGCTATTACCGCGTCTGGGGAACTCAAGGTAAAATAACCAATAATCTTGTGATGAATAATATCGGAACGGCTGACCCAGCCGTTGTAGCAAGCAGTATCAGCGATCTTTACAAAATTCGGGATAATATTGTTCTTAACAATGGATATAGCTTTGGGGTCGCAAACCCAATTTGGGGTATTTTCCATTTACCTCCCAATTATTTCGGCACAGTGGATAGTTTGCGAATTGAATCGCTAATACAGGATTTTCATGAGGACTCATATTACCCCGTAATACTTGGTGATAGCGCTTTATCCGTTCCTCCCAGCACTGCACATGGATTTAATTGGAAGGTCGAAGTCAACGGTGTTGATCCTCAGGATGAGGATCTTGATTATCTCGGTCCTGATACTCACCAATTTGATGTCTATTTCAATCGCGCGATGGATACTGAGTATACACCTTTCTTGACCTTTGGTGTTGATCAACCCTACACCCAACATGTTGTGAACGACTCAGCCTTATGGTCAGCTGATTCAACGATCTGGACAGCCTATTATACCATGGGTATCGAAACCGGAGATGGAATCAACCGGATTAGAGTATCCGGTGCTCGAGATGATGAGAACTTCGAAATCCCGATTGAGGATCAGCGGTTTGAGTTTGTACTCCAAGCAGCAGGTGCAGCTTCTGTGCAGTTTATAGCTACACCTGGTATCGGTAAGGTTGATCTTGAATGGCCACCTGCCTCCACAGATGATGCTCTGGGTTATAACATGTATCGAGCCCTACGTCTCAATGATTCTACATGGGCATCCTATGAGATGATCAATGACATCCTGATTACAGATAGTACATATATAGACTTTGTTGTAATACCAGATAGTACCTATCGGTATCAGTATACCGTATTAGGTACAGACTTCGCTGAGAGTGATCCTTCTAAGGTGATCTCATCAACACCCTTCTCAGCAGCCAATGGTGATGCAAATGGTGACCTGAGTGTTAATGTACTGGATATCATCTCGATGGTGTCCTACGTCCTTGAAAGTGACCCACAACCCTTCCTGTTTGATGCAGCTGATCTAAATGGCGATGATGTTGTGAATGTTTTAGACATTATTGGAGTCATCAATATCATTTTGGGAGGTACTCCCAAGCAGGTATCAGAGCTACCCTTTGCTGAAGCAGGTGTGAGTCTGAATGGAGGAGAGCTCTGGGTCTCTTCACAATTACCAGTAGCCGGAATGCAGTTTACGTTGTGTGGAGTCAGACCAATTCGGTTCATTTGATC
>Ga0233437_1005406_pt1 | contig 13896 bp, 11 predicted proteins | sample SI_122_August201_FD_182714 | JGI IMG/M metagenome (GOLD analysis project Ga0233437, IMG submission 182714) | Seawater microbial communities from Saanich Inlet, British Columbia, Canada - SI_122_August2016_200_MG | ecosystem: Environmental > Aquatic > Marine > Inlet | place: Canada: British... | reverse complement strand
TTATATGGTTATAAGCCAGAAGAAATGGAACCGTTTTTATGAAAAAGAACATTGTGTCACTTTAAAAAGTAGCACACATTCTGTGGATTTCGTCTCATTCTTATCCACCAATTGTTTTACTTTTATACCTCCTATTATTGAACCAAATTTTAACTCTATCGATAGTCCAATTCATCTCATCCGCGATGTCTATCAACACGTGTCTATTGGGGTATGGTGTTTTGCTGTACAATTCGTTGAGTAACTTAAGTTCACCTTTCGATGCTTTTCTACGTTTGGATTTAGATGTTGGTACTGCTGGTGTATCAGCTTTTTTACTTTTATTTGGAGATCTCGTACATGTGCAATCAGCAGTATAGTCGGGTGGTTTAGGACAAAGAACATCTTTGAACTCATCAGGCACATATTTTCTGACTTTTTTGTAAAGATCAATTTGTTTTTCAAGAGCAATTCCCGGGGCAACGAGCAAAGATGGTTTAAACGAATTATTGGTTCTAAGATCAGAAATATTGACTGTCTTCTTGGTAAGATGATGTTCGGTCCATGGATCATTCAAATGCTTTTTTACAGAAACAATACCAGGGAGACTGTCCTTAAAAAGGAAATAATGATAATTCGTTATTCCCTGTAAATCCTTGAAATAAGGTTTCAACCCCGCTTTAAAATCAAAGAAATTTGCATGGTCTAAAATAGTTGCTTTGTTAGTAGTAGAGGATGCTTGGATAATGGTTTTCAGGTCTTCTACAGAAAAAACATCACTCCGGCGGTATCGTTTTTTGATGTAACCAAAATGGGAATCCGGCCCAAAATGTGTGTGGCCTTTAATCATAAATTTGACTTCAATAGTTTTTGAATTCCCTATTAAGCACTGCCAGAGAAAGAATTTAATCATGGTGTTGTTCTTGTTCTGTCCAACGCAATTATCTGCGTTAAAAATAATATGGGCTCTTTTCTCTTTTGGAAGCGATGATAGAAAATGTGATATCATGCTGATTACCTCATTCGAACCTTTTGCGCATTGGCTCTCGTCTATGAGGTAATTCATTTGATGATTACAAGATTCATCTGTAATTCCAAAAAGATAGATGTTTCTTAAGCTAAAGAAATAAAACGACCCTGGTTGATCTGCTTTTTGTGGTAGAGCAAGATTTTGGGAATAATCAAAAGAAAAGTGAGAAATTTCCTTTTTATGGGCTTTTTTTTGATCAGCTCTGTAATCTTCACGTGCGGCATGAGCAAGAGAAAGATGATCAATCAGTTTAGAAGGCGGTAAGGGAACTTCCTCGCCCTCTTTGTGTTTATGAGCAATAGAAATCAGGGTGCTTTTTAAAAGATCACATGTATCGCACATATCACTTCGAGGACTATTGATGCGAATGTGTTTACACGGCTCACTGCGGAAAATGGAGTAAAACAACGATTTTGAAAAAGAGTGCTCTATGTGATGTCTTATTCCTTTAAGACAAAGATTATAAAGCATAGAAATCGTATAGCACGCAGGAAGGAAGATAAGGTGGAGGTCACTATCAGCAGTAATTGTTCTCCAATTAGGTTCTCCTATACGGTTTGCAAAATCTTTGATCCAATCTTCCACGTAGGTACGTTCTTTGACTGGTAAGGTATGTTTAGGGATATGCTCTGTATTGCCATGGCAACGTGAATGTGGGAAATTATACCTTTGGAGATGCCTTAGCAAATTACGTAGCTTGGTATCACTAATGTCAAATAAACAACGAAAGACTGAACGGCAAACACGACCAAAAGGGTATACATGATAATTTAATGTCAGCCTAACTCGCTTATTGTCTTTTCCTCGTGGACGAACCAGTTGTAACAGCGATGGTTGGCGAGCTTCCTGAAGAAGAGTAAGAATGTACATCTCTCGTTCTTTCACAGAAAGAAAATTCAGTTCTCGTTTGAAGTGGCGTAAAGTAGCAATGCTAAATGGCGAAGACTTCGAATCAAAGCATAAGCCACATTGGCAAGATTTCTTTTGCAGAAAATCTCGAGCCCAAGTATTCAATTGGCTTTCCAAAAATAGTGGAAAGTTTCCGCTTTTTAGTCCATCCTCAGAAACCTTAGATTGCAAATATTCTGTTGCTTGTTGAATCATGTTGGCCTATAAAAACATTATGTATCTTAGCCTATTCAGCATCGCTATTCTCATAGCATAGAATGCAAAAAACAGTCAAGTAAATTAACTGACGCAATGTCCTTTTTCATAAAATCGCTTCCATTTGCTCACCGGACTTTCGAGTTGAATATATGAACCCGGCCATGATCAGGAGAACAGGACGTGATGCTACTGGAGAGCTTTGTTTCAAGGCCTTACACGATCTGGACGAAAAATGCTCTTGGTGTATGCACCATAAAGCACAACAAGGTGAATATATTGAATTAGAGATAGTGAGTCCAAAAGACAACCGTTCCTATCATGTTTCCCAATCCGCCATCCCCCGTGATCATGGATCGATTTCAAAGTTAACTGTTTTTAGAGATGTTACTGATTTTAGGATACTGGAAGCCCAACTCCAGCAAGCCCAGAAGATGGAGGCAATGGGTACTTTGGCAGGTGGTATTGCCCATGACTTTAACAACCTGCTCATGGCCATCCAGGGACGTGCTTCGATAATGCTCATGAAAAAGGATTCTTCCCATCCTGATATCAGACACTTGAAGGGGATAGAGGATAATATTGAAAGCGCCGCCGACTTAACCAGGCAACTCTTGGGATTTGCAAGAGGTGGAAGATATGAGGTTAGGCCAACTGATTTGAATGAACTCGTCAAGAAACAAAATCGCATGTTTGGCCGGACCAAAAAAGAGATCACCATACGTGGAAAATACGAAGAGAATCTTCGGTCTGTGGAGGTCGACCGGGGACAGATTGAGCAGGTGCTGTTGAACCTTTATGTGAATGCCTGGCAGGCAATGCCGGGGGGTGGTGACCTGTATTTGGAAACAGAGAATGTGGCCCTTGACCAAACTGATGTGAAACCGTTTTCTATTGAACCCGGGGAGTATGTGAAAATATCCGTTACCGATACAGGCATCGGAATGGATAAGGCAACCCGGGAGAAGATATTTGAGCCATTCTTCACCACCAAAGAGACGGGTAGAGGCACCGGTTTGGGATTGGCCTCCGCCTATGGAATCATCAAAAATCACGGTGGGTTCATCAATGTCTACAGTGAAAAGGGTCATGGCGCCGTTTTTAATATCTATCTGCCTGCTTCTGAAAAGGAGGTCATTGAACAGAACAAGCCCGCTGGGGACACATTAAGGGGAACTGAGACTGTTCTTTTCGTAGACGACGAGGATATGATCATTGAAGTTGCCGAGGAACTGTTTGAGCAGTTGGGTTATAAAGTCTTGACAGCGGGAAACGGAAGGGAAGCCATAGAAACCTACGAGAAAAACAAGGAACGGATTGACATGGTGCTTCTGGATATGATCATGCCGGATATGAGTGGCGGCGAGACTTATGACAAACTCAAGGAGATCAACCCTGACATAAAAGTGCTTCTCGCAAGCGGGTACAGCATGAATGGGACCGCTACCGAAATAATGGATCGAGGTTGCAACGGTTTTATTCAGAAGCCCTTCAAGATGAAAGAATTCTCCCAAAAATTGAGGGAGATTTTGAACCAAAAATAGAATCAGAAATGCGGTTATTTCTGCCAACACCCGATGTAAAAATGGTTTTTAGTAGCATGAAAAATAAGCAAGAATTAGAAAAAGTCTTACAAAGTGCTTCAGAAGTCATGTTTCCGCATTTGGAAAACCATGAAATTGATGTCGCTTCTGTGGCATCTGATGGAGACACTCCGGTACATATAGCTGCGGTTTGGGGTGATAAATATGCAGTTGAATTATTACTCGATGCCGGGGCGGCAATAGATGTATTAGGAGATATGAGTGCTACCCCACTATACAACGCTGTTGGTCAGGAGCATATAGAAGTTGCTGAACTTCTTCTTAGTCGCGGGGCCAATCCGGATATTATGTCTGATTTAGGCTATTCTCCACGGACCCTGGCTAACAGTAAAGGCGGCAACCTCTCAAAATTATTTGATAAATATGCAGCCTAACAGACGGTTGAAAATGTTCGGTAGCGCAAGGATGTCCCGGAATGTGATTGAACTTATCCATCAATTATTTCATCCCCTGCGGCAGTATCAAAAGGGTTCTATCTCTGGGGCGGAAATAAGCTTTGGTCAAAGCTATGCGGGGTGGATGAAAAGGACTTGCCGGGAATGGGGATTGAGCAGATATTCCACCCGGATTCGTTGGAAATGATCATTGCCGGCATCAAGAAAAGGACATTAGGAGATCCGTCAGTGACCAAATCATACAGGGTGTTTTTTAAGAACCATGAGATGGGCAAAATAGCCGCCCAAATTTCTGTTTATGGTTTGGAGGACCCTCCTGAAGGGCTTCTGATTTTAGCAAACCAATGATCAATCCAAGAAAAGGGGAGGTAAAATAATGGCGGAAGTAGAAACAATGGACCAGGCAGTGAAAGCCATGGCGGAAAGAGAAGGGAAATACCTCACCTTCACCCTGGCCGAAGAAGAGTACGGGATCGGAATTCTGAAGATCAAGGAGATCATCGGGATGATGCCGATCACATCCGTACCCCAGACACCGGAGTTTGTGAAAGGGGTCATCAACCTTAGGGGGAAGGTGATACCGGTTATTGACCTGAGACTCCGCTTCGGTATGGGGAAAATCGATTACACCGAGCGGACCTGCATCATCGTGGTTGAGATCGACAGTCAGGCAGGGACGGTTCTGATCGGCATTGTGGTGGACTCGGTATCAGAGGTGTTGAACGTTAAGGGCGACGAAATCGAGGATTCCCCCACCTTCGGCACGAAGCTGAATACCGAATATATCCTCGGCATGGCCAAGATGGAAGGAGGGGTGAAGATTCTGCTCGATATAGACCAGGTCCTGAGCAGTGAAGAGATCTCTGCCTTTGAAAAAGCTGCGTAGTGATTGCGGAGATAATTCGCAACTCCTAAAGTCGTAAAGGAGCCACGTTATGTTCAAGAATATGAAACTCGGAACCAAGCTTTTGGTAGCGTTTTTGGCGGTGGGGGTCATTCCCTTTGCCGTGATTGGGATCAGCTCTTTATGGGAATCCTCAGACGCCCTTTCAGAGTCTTCATTCGGCCAGCTTAAAGGGGTGCGGGGCATCAAGAAGAACCAGATTGAGAACTTTTTCAAGGAGCTACAGGGCGACATGGGCGTTCTGACGGAAACCGTCGCGACCCTCAGAAAGGAGGCCTTTGACAAACTCAAAGCCATCGAGATCATCAAAAAGACCCAGATCGAGGATTACTTCAACGATGCGTTCCTGCAGATGACTGTTTTCGGCAGAAGCGCCGATGTGACCAAACTTTTTCAGGAACTTGTGCGGTATCACAAAGATACGGGTGTAACGCCCAACGGTTCATATGATGTGACCACACCTGAGTACAAAAAGGTGTATGACGAGTTTGCGGGGGAGTTGAACCGGTTCTACAAGGATGCCGGTTATTACGACATCTATGTCATTTGTACCAAACACGGGCACGTCATGTATTCGGCGGTAAAGGAAAAGGATATGGGGACCAACCTGGGGCACGGCCCGTATAAGGACAGTGGTCTGGCCAAGCTGTGGGGAGAGGTGGCAAGAACCGGAAAATCAGCTGTCGTTGACTTTACGCCTTACGCCCCCAGCAATAATGAGCCTTCCGCCTTTGCGGGAAGCCCCATAACAGACCCCAGCGGCAAACTCATTGGCGTCATCGCATTCCAGATGCCCCTTGACCAGATCAACAAGATTATGATGGAACGTACGGGGCTGGGCAAAACCGGTGAAACCTATCTCGTGGGTCCCAACAAGCTCATGCGCTCCGATTCCTTCCTCGACCCCCAAAACCATTCGGTGAAGGCGTCATTTGCCGATCCCGACAGGGGAGGTGTGGATACGGAGGCCGCTCGGGAGACCTTAGCCGGAAAATCGGGCGCCAAGGTCATCATCGACTACAACGGCAATCCGGTCCTGTCCGTCTTTTCTCCCCTTAAAATCAAGGGCCTTCACTGGGCCATCATTTGCCAGATGGACGTGGCCGAGGCCTTCTCTCCGGTGGATGAAAACGGAGAAGCGTTTTTCAACAAATACCAGCAGATGTACGGGTACTACGACCTTTTCCTGATTAACCCCAACGGCTACTGCTTTTTCACAGCGGCCAGGGAGGCCGATTACCAGACCAACCTGGTAAACGGGAAATACTCAAATTCCAATCTGGGTGAACTGGTGAGGGACGTGCTGAAAACCAAACAATTCGGCATGGCCGACTTTGCGCCTTACGCCCCCAGCAATAATGAACCCTGTGCCTTTGTGGCCCAGCCGGTGGTGCACGACGGCAAGGTGGAGATGGTGGTGGCCCTTCAACTCTCCTTGGATGCCATCAACAACATCATGCAGCAGCGTGACGGCATGGGGGAGACAGGGGAAACCTATCTTATCGGCCCTGACAAGCTCATGCGATCCGATTCTTTCCTGGATCCTGCCAATCACTCTGTGAAGGCGTCATTTGCCAATCCCGGCAAAGGGATCGTGGACACAGAAGCCGCCCGGGAGGCACTGGCCGGTCAGACAGGCCAGAAGATCATCATCGATTACAACGGCAATCCCGTGCTCTCGGCATTTGCGCCACTAAAAATAAGCGGCACAACCTGGGCCCTGATTGCTGAGATCGATGAATCCGAGGCCTTTGCGACCGTTAACCATTTGAAATGGCTGATGGGGATTATCGCCATTATCGGGATTCTGGCCATCATTGCCATCACCCTTCTGATCACCCGTTCCATCACCAAACCCATTAACCAGATCATCAGCGGCCTCCACGATGGATCCGACCAGGTGGCATCCGCCTCCGGGCAGGTATCCGCCTCCAGTCAGTCCCTGGCCGAAGGGGCGTCCGAACAGGCGGCATCCCTTGAGGAAACATCGGCATCCCTTGAAGAGATGTCTTCCATGACCCAACAGAACGCGGACAATTCCGGCCAGGCTGACAGCCTCATGAAAGATGCCAACGCCGTGATCGTGGAGGCGAACGGGGCCATGATAGACCTGACCCAATCCATGGATGAAATCTCCAAAGCGAGCGAAGAAACATCCAAGATCATCAAGACCATTGATGAAATCGCATTTCAGACCAACCTCCTGGCGCTCAACGCAGCGGTTGAGGCGGCCCGGGCCGGAGAGGCGGGGGCCGGATTTGCCGTTGTGGCGGACGAGGTCAGGAACCTTGCCCTGAGGGCGGCTGAAGCGGCCAAGAACACGGCCGAACTCATTGAGGGTACGGTAAAAAGGGTCGATGTCGGCACCGCCCTGGTGGAGAAGACCAACGCCGAATTCACCAAGGTGGCGGAAAGCGCCGCAAAGGTGGGTGAACTGGTCAGTGAGATTTCCGCTGCTTCCACGGAGCAGGCCCAGGGGATCGAGGAGGTGAACAAGGCCGTCACCGAAATGGACAAGGTGACCCAGCAGAATGCGGCCAATGCAGAGGAATCGGCCTCTGCTTCAGAGGAGATGAACGCCCAGGCCGAAGAGATGAAAAGCCATGTAAACGACCTGGTGGCCCTTGTGGGCGGAAAGGCGGGACAGGCAAGCACGGTCCACGCCCGCCCGGCGCGTAAAAAGGGCCCTGTACTCAAAAGGTCGACCCTCGGAAAAGCGAAAGCCCTTGCGGCCCCCAAAACAAAACAGGCGGCTAAGAAGGTTGTAAAACCCGAAGAGGTTTTCCCTCTGGATGACAAGGATTTTAGTGATTTCTGATCTGAACCTTCCATTGGGGAGTGCTTGTTCCCACGCCCTGCGTGGGAACGAGTCAACTTTGTAGAATTTGGGAGGGAAAAAATGAAAAACTGGATTATGAAAATGATGATGGGGATGTTTTGACGGTCTTCATGTTTAGTCCACTTTGTGCCGCAGAGGAAAAGCCCCTCGCCCCGGGGGAAAGGACCACGGTGGCTGAGGTCGACAGGGAGGATGTGGAACGGCCCAGCGCCTCGCTGAACGTCGCCTTTCTCAGTCAATATATTTGGTGGGGTAACGCTTTCCTGGCGTTTTAATGGACTGCCATGGGTGCACAATGCGGAGCGAGTGGTTGGGTTTCCGGAAGTGCAGGTAAGGGAGAGCGCGGCGCGGCTATTAAAACGGACCCGACAGGACTATGAAAATGGGGAAAAAACTAAATGAATCAAAAGGGAGAAAAGCTGTGTGGAAGAAAATATCACTACGGGAAAAGATCATAGGCGGGAGCTGCATTACCCTGATCTTGATGGTAATTCTGGGCATTATCAGCATCAATGCCACCACATCCCTTACAGACACCAACAAATGGGTTAATCATACCCACGAGGTGATTGGAGACGCAAACAACATTCTGGCATCTGCCGTCAACATGGAGACCGGCATGAGGGGTTATCTCCTTGCGGGTAAGGAGGGATTTCTCAACCCATACACCCAAGGAAAAGAGGATTTTCGTAAGGAAATTGCCTCATTATCCAAGACCGTGGACGACAACCCGGCACAGGTACAGCTCCTCAGGGAGGCCAAGGCAACCATTAGTGAGTGGGCGCAAAAAGTAACAGAGCCCACGATTGCGCTTCGAAGGGAGATCGGTGATGCAAAATCGATGAATGACATGGCGGCGCTCGTTCAAAAAGAGAAGGGGAAGGCCTACTTTGATAAGTTCCGGGGACAGATTGCCACATTCATCGGCAGAGAAGAAAAACTCATGAATGACAGGCAGAAAATTGCCCGGGAAGCAACAGAACAAAATGACGCCAATGCCAAGTTAATAGCGGATACCACCAAAAAGATTAGTCATACCTACGAGGTGATTGGAAAAGCAAACAATATTCTCGCATCCGCCGTGGATATGGAGACCGGGATGCGCGGCTATCTCCTTGCGGGCAAGGAAGCGTTTCTTGCGCCTTATACAGCGGGCAAAAAGAAATTCGGCGAATTGGTCACGTCGCTATCCAAGACCGTGAACGACAACCCGGCACAGGTCAAGCTGCTTTCTGAGATCAAGGATACCATCGGAGAGTGGAACCGAAACGCTGTTGAGCCTGCCATTGCCCTCAGACAAGCCATCGGTGATGCCAAGACAATGGACGATATGGCGGACGTGGTCGCAGAGGCAAAGGGAAAGGTCTACTTTGACAAGTTCCGGGATCAGATAGCCACCTTCATCGGCAGAGAAACCAAGCTCATGAATGAAAGGCAGGCCTTCGCCGATGACACGACCAATGACGCTTTCAATATGATCGTGGGCGGCATCATCCTGGCGGTTCTAATCGCATTGGTTATCTCTTTCCTGCTTGCCGCTTCAATCGCCCGTCCCTTCAGGCAGATATTCCAGGGGCTGAAATCATTCAGCTCGGGCGAGCTTGATAGAACAAGAGCACAATTTTCCGATGTTATTAACACTTTGTCGAGCGGGTCGGAGCAGGTGACGTGCGCAAGCCAGCAGATGGCCGAGGGCGCCAGCGAACAAGCGGCATCCCTTGAGGAAACCTCCGCATCTCTCGAAGAAATCAGCTCCATGACAAATTCGAATGCAGATAATGCAAAACAGGCCGACGGCTTGATGAAAGAGGCCGGTCGTGTTGTAGCGGAAGCCAACAGCACCATGGGTGACCTTACGATCTCCATGGATGAGATCACCAAAGCGAGTGAGGAGACATCCAAAATCGTCAAGACCATCGATGAGATCGCCTTTCAGACCAACCTCCTTGCACTGAATGCGGCTGTTGAAGCTGCCCGTGCGGGCGAGGCCGGCGCAGGGTTTGCCGTGGTGGCGGATGAAGTGCGAAACCTTGCCCTCCGGGCGGCGGATGCGGCTAAGAATACGGCAGGCCTGATTGAAGGCACCGTCAAGAAGGTCAAGGGCGGGTCAGAACTGGTCCAAAAAACCAACAAGGCCTTCATGGAAGTAGCCGCAAGCGCTGCCAAAGTGGGAACGCTTGTTTCCGAAATAGCCGTCAGTTCCAACGAACAGGCCCAGGGGATAACCGAGGTGAACACGGCCATGGGAGAAATGGACCAGGTCGTTCAGGCCGCCGCCGCCGGGACAGAGGAACTCTCCGCCCAATCCGAAGAACTGAATGGCTTGGTCGGGGTTCTGCTCGAAATCACTGCGGGACAGAGCGGGGCTGGGGAAAGGAAGACCGCGCTGGGAGGAAAGATGGCGGTACACCATACACAACCAAAGAAACATGCTGCATTGCCGGCTCCGCCCAAAAAGAAGAAGGCCGTCAACCCCGAAGAAGTGATTCCACTGGATGACAAAGACTTTGATGATTTTTAGACCTAGCCGTAGATCGGGTACTGGTTCAGTTGAATAGGTGATTCAATTATATCAATAGGTTACGGTGTCTTTCGGGAAGGCATGGTAATTGACGTAAATAATTGTTTTAACTGGTATAATTGTGGACTCCACGTTTTCTGCCTATTCAACTGAACCAGTACCGAGAAACCGGCGGAATAAGTAAACGAGTTAAGTTATCGCATTTCCCTGAGTCTTTTTTTGGCAATCTTTGCCTCACGCGAATTTGGGTATTTCTTAATGATTTTCTTGAGCAATATCTTTGAAGTCGCTTTGTCCTTTATCTCATAAAACGCTTGTGCCTGAAAAAGTATTGCATCGATTACCTTGTTACCTTTGGGATACTTCTTTATCACGTCCTGATAGGCCAGAATGGCCTGCTCATATTGTTTAAGGGCCATATATGATTTGCCCGTCCAGAATTGAGCATTATCTGCCAAATCCGATTTTGGAAATTTTTCTATGAAGTTCTTAAAACCCGAGATAGCCTCCTCATATTTGCCATCACGATAGAGTTTGAGCGTCAACGCATAGAGTTTTTTGTCGGGCGAAACAGGTTCTTTTCCAACCACCGGGAGCGGGGGTTTATATGCCTCTTTCTTCCTAGGGGGCGTTGCAGTACCTTTTCTTGCTTCAGGGCTGCCTGATTCAAGATCCAGGTAGTTATTAAGATGCTGTACACTTGCTTCAATCTTTTTAAATCGCGCCAAAAGCGTGGACAGTTTTTTCTTCATTTCATCCTGCTCAATGGTATTCCTCTTAACAGTACGATTTGCCAGGTTAACGTTCTCTTCCGCATGACCGATGAACATCTGCATTCGTGTTCTGATTTTGCCTATTTCGGCCACATTCTTTGCTTGACGATCTTGGATAGATCCCAGGCTTGAGTTGATTATTTTCTGTTCTTGGAGTAGCAAATATAACTCGGAATCAAAATCCCTGGAAAAGTCCTTTCCCGAGGTCTCCTGGGGGTTTATCCCGCTAATACGGGAAACGACCTGGTCGTTTTGCTTTTTCTCGGGAGTACCACAAGAGTTAAGCACCAGAATTGCAAGAAGCAATCCCAATTTTATGGGATATTTCTTGTCCAAAAATGAGGCAGTCATTTTTTTTTCACGGTCAAAAGTAAGAGCGCCAATCCGAATATTGGTTGATAAGAACGTGTTTTCTCAGGAGGAATCGTACCGAAATACCACTTGGGCGTCAAGGGAAAAGAAACCACAATTGGATCAGGCCTGGATTGCGGCGGCGAGGTGCTGATTTCCTAACGTCTTTCTCGATACAACACTGCGTCAGCACCGCACATCCATCAAAATTTTGCAAGACTACCGTATCGATCATTCATCTTTTTCGTGTAATTTCAAATAGATGGTTAATATAGTTTTCCTTAAAATCACCCCCGGTGCCTTTGGTAACAAGAGGCTCATCGTCCAGCAGCAATATGGAATATTTTCGCATTCATTTTTCCTCAATAGCTAGCTCTACCCTGGGCAGAGTGATCGTAAAAATAGCCCCTCCGTCAGAGGAGTTCTTTGCCGCAATGGAGCCATTATGATCTTCCATAATACCATGGCAAATGGAAAGGCCGATCCCCCAGCCACACGAATTAAGAAACTGAGGCAGTGCTCTGCAAGATTCAAACGGGTAATTCTCAGCCCTAATTGGGCAGTAAGTCATAATAATATCTCATTGTGTCCGATCGGGTGATAAGGCCTATCAGTTTTCCATTGTCCACCACAGGGAGGCGGCCGATGTCATGCTTAATCATCAATCGAACCGCCTGCGTCACACCGCTTCCTGGACTAATCTGGACTACCTTCCTGGTCATAAACGCCTTGACGGGGGACGTCATTTGCGATGATTTTTTAACTCTTTTAAAATCTCGCCGGGAAATAATGCCCACTATCCTTTCTTCCTCTGTAACCGGAAGACCGCTACAACCTTTTTCCCTCAAAACAAGCGCCGCCTCCTTCATCGGAGTCTGAGGGGCTATGGCGAAAACCGGATAAGACATGAGGTCACTGATCTGAACAGAGGCCTGCTGGCTCCCTTTAATCAGTTCAGAGATCAATTCTACAGCCGCATCAGGGTTTGTCGACTTCAACATGGCCGACCCTGCATTTGTATGGCCACCTCCTCCCAACATCCGCATGATGTTGCCAATATCTAAAACGTCCACGGCACTCCGCCCGATCACTAAGCACTTTTCCTTCTTTCTTTCCCTGAAAATCCCGACGGCTGCATCAACATTAACAATATCCTGATACATCTCAACGACCACAGCGAGTCCAGGCACGTGCCCTTCAATATCAACCTTGCTAAAACTGACAACATGCCCGTTAAGTTTTTGTCTCCGAACATTTTTCAGCATCTCAAAAAGGATCTCTTTCTGCTTAGGGCCATAGGCAGGTCGGAGTAAGTTTTTGATAATGTTTAGGTCTGCCTTCTGTTCAAGCAAAAACCCTGCAGACCTCGCGTCTACAGCCGTTGTGGAAGGGAAGGTCAGGTTCCCTGTGTCCTCATAGATACCAGCAAGGAACAGCGTCGCCTCTATTGGAGAAATTTTCCGGTTCTCTTCTTCTAAACGCCTCACTAACAGCGTGGTGGTAGCGCCCACCTGCTCACAGCAACACCAGTTGGCTTTAATGTCGCCGGTTCCTTCGTGATGGTCCCACAGATGGATTTCCAAATCGGGCTTCTCTGTCAAAGAGTCCATATCGTCAAGGCGGGACCACCTGTTGGTGTCCACAACTATGAATCTTGTTGTCCGATTGGGATCCAGATCACTTGGGGTATGAAAAGGAAACCGATCCTTGTGAAGAGATAAGAAAGCACGAACATTGGAATTGATGCTCCTTGGAAGCAACGGTTTGGCTTGAGGATAAAGGATAGAGGTAACGTACACAGCAGCTAATGCATCAAAATCTGCGTTCTTATGCGTAGTGATAATTTCCACAGCACTCCTCGGTTCGCTGTGCAAGAGAAAACACAAAATCCGTTCGTAAACCTGACTTTCGATACCAGACCAATTCCTGGCCAGAACGGCTTTTCACCATGATCGCGCAGATTCCATGCCGGAAAAGAAGGGGATTATGCTTTTCGGGACTAAAGCCATAACAAATCAATAATTTATTACCACTTTTGCATTTTGGATGATTTGGACAAAGGAAAAAAATACCAGGAAATTGACGCTAAGGCAAGGAAGAAATATGGAGAGCATTATCCTGAGTTACTACCCCGTCAGTCAGACGCTCCCGTTGAACATTCGCTGACTTCTTGCCTATCAGAAAACCCACTCGCAATCAGCGCCTTTTGCTCAGGATGCAGTTCAAGGATTTTCGGCTCATGAGGCCAGTTGTGTGGAAATAATTTAGTATTATTCCCTGGTTTTCTGACATAAAAAACAAGAAAATTGTTACATGGCATCAGTTGTCAGTTATCAGTAACAGCATATTGATATTCATTTATCCCCTTCAGGGATTTGCTGAGTCCTGGGAGCATC
>Ga0233437_1005403_pt1 | contig 13902 bp, 11 predicted proteins | sample SI_122_August201_FD_182714 | JGI IMG/M metagenome (GOLD analysis project Ga0233437, IMG submission 182714) | Seawater microbial communities from Saanich Inlet, British Columbia, Canada - SI_122_August2016_200_MG | ecosystem: Environmental > Aquatic > Marine > Inlet | place: Canada: British... | reverse complement strand
CTCAACCGTTTAAAACTACGGATATGACAGATACTCCTATATCTCTTTATGCAGCGACTAAAAAATCAAATGAACTGATGGCTCATACATATAGTCATCTTTACCATATGCAAACTACAGGACTAAGGTTTTTTACTGTTTATGGACCGTGGGGACGACCAGATATGGCACCTATGCTTTTTGCAGATGCTATCTCAAATGATAGACCTATAAAAGTATTTAACAATGGTGAAATGAATAGAGATTTTACTTATATAGATGATATAGTAGATGGTATCATCAAAGTTCTGGCACTAAATGCCGACACTCCCGTCGTTAAAACGAAAGCGGGGTGCATAGAATCTGGGTGCTCGGTTTCAACCGAGCCAAAAGAACTATATAATATTTACAATATAGGAAATAATGCCCCTCTACCTCTAATGACTTTCATAGAAACAATAGAAAATGCACTAGAAAAAAAAGCCACTAAAAACTTTATGCCTATGCAAGATGGAGATGTAGTTTCTACTTATGCAGATGTGAGTGGACTTATAAATGACTTTGATTATAAACCAGATACAAAACTAGCTGATGGTATTGGTGAGTTTGTGAAGTGGTATAGAGAGTACTATGAGTACTTATAATATTTTATTAAATTGTGAAGAAGAAGTAAATAAATTTTATTTACTAATACTAAAAAATTAATGACGCTAAATGTATGATAAATAATAATTTTAATTTAAAAGAAAAAGTAATAATTGGTGTGAGATGGACAACACTATCTGCAATAATTATACTACTAGTTCAATTAATTCAGTTATCAATACTTGCTAGATTTCTTGATCCTTCCGAGTTTGGTCTTATGGCATTGGTTATGGTAATAGTTGGTTTTAGTCATACTTTTATGGATATGGGAATAAGTAATGTTTTAATTTATAAACAAAATATTGATAAAGAACACCTTAGTACTCTATATTGGATTAGCTTAATCTTTGGGGGGGTTTTTTTTATTATTATGATACTTATTTCTCCTTTAATTGCGGCATTTTACAAAGAACCAATATTAATAGAATTAATTCATTTAGTTTCAATTACTTTTATTATACAGCCATTAGGGCAGCAATTTATGGTACTTTTAAAAAAAGATATGAGGTTTTCTGAAATAGCAAAAATAGATATAATAAATAAAACTATGGCAATGTTAATTTCAGTTTATTTCGCATATTTAGGTTATGGTATACATGCAGTTGTATACGGTTTAGTTGTAGGAACTGTAATTCAAAGCACAATATATTTATATATAGGTATTAAAGAATTTAGACCAAGTTTAATATTTAAATTAAAAGGAATTAGTAGTTATTTATCTTTTGGGGCTTACCAAACTGGAGAAAAAACAATAAATTATTTTAATTTACAAATAGATACAATTATTATAGGAAGACTTTTAGGCATGGAAATATTGGGTATTTATACTATTGCTAAAGAAATAGCAATAAGACCTGCTCAAATAATAAACTTAATTATTTCTAAAGTGTCTTTTCCAGCAATGGCAAAAGTACAAGATGATATATTACAATTGAAAAATGTTTATTTAAAAATACTCAATTATTTATTATCAATAACTCTTCCAATTTATGTATTTATATTTATATTTGCATATGAAATTGTAATAGTTCTATTTGGCGAACAGTGGCTGCAATCGGTAATAATTCTACAAATTTTATCAATATGGGGTGCACTAAAAAGTGTAGGTTTACCAATAGGTTCTCTTGTTTTGTCAAAAGGTAAAGCAAATTGGGCTTTTTGGTGGAATGTAAGTTTATTTTGTTATATACCAGCTTGTATTTATATTGGTAGTTTTTGGGGTATTATTGGTGTAAGCTATTCATTAGTACTTTCATTGATACCGGTTGTAACAATAGCAACTTGGTATTTTCTAGTAAAACCTCTTTGTAAGGCTAAGTATTTGGAATATCATTATGAGATATTTGTTCCAAGTTTTATATCTGTAGTTTCAGCTATCTTAACATATATGTGTATAGATAATATTGAGTGGTTTGTAACAAAAATTACAATAGGTATATTTATTGGTATTATATTTATTTTATTAATGAATTATATCTTTAATCGTCGTTTTATATTTGCTATAAAACATATTATGAAAATCAATTAGTATTTTAGCTTAAAATAAAAGGATATCAAATGAATGAATTTAAAATACCTGTCGTATTGTTTTTCTTTAGAAGAAAAGATAAAACTGTACAAATAATTGAAAGAATATCACAGGTAAAACCTGAGAAAATATATTTAATTTCAGATGGACCAAGAAATGATAAAGAAAGAATACAGGTTGAAGAATGTAGAACAGCTGTTGAAAATAGTATAAATTGGGATTGTGAGGTTGTTAAAAACTATTCAATTAAGAATAGTGGAGTTTATGATAGAATAGGATTAGGTGCTAAATGGGTTTTTAAACATGAAGATTATGCTATTTTTTTAGAAGATGATAATCTACCTGAATTGACATTTTTTAGATATTGTCAAGAATTACTTTATAAATATAATGATGATAATAGAATAATGTGGATTTGTGGTACTAACTATTTAGAAAACTATATACCTGAAGATGAAGCTAGTTATGTATTTACTAAACACTTATTACCATGCGGATGGGCATCATGGTCAGAAAAGTTTAATCATTTTTATGATGGTAACTTAGAATTATTAGATGAAAACTATATAGATAAAAGACTTGAGAGAACATATACTAATAAAGCTTTATATAAACAACAAAAATATTCCATTGATCGAACAAAATACTTATTAGAAAATAATATAAATTCATGCTCATGGGATTTTCAAATGGCATTTTCTATAAGAGTTAATGGACTATATGGTATATCTCCAAGTGTTAATCAAATTAAGAATATTGGTGTTGATGAGTTCTCTGAACATGGAGGGACATCATTAAAAAAAACTATGACAAATAGATTTTGTGGAATGAATTCAGGAAATTTAATATTTCCTCTTAAGCATCCTAAATCGCTAATGTTAGATAGTGTATATGAAGATAAAATTGGCAATATAATATTGTTACCAGTTAGGGAGAGAATATTTAAAATTGTTGCAAGTTTTATTAAACCAATTATAGGACTTGGTAAGTTTGATAGTTTTAAAGAATGGATAGAAAAAAGATTTGGATAGTTTTACAGAATGAATAATATAAAAGATAAATATTTTGGTATATTTTTAATTATCACTATTATTTATAATAGTGGATCAGCTTTTATTACAATAAATTCGATATTGGGTGCAATATTTATATTTATAGGTATTATATTATTTTTTTTATATAGGCCAATGAAAATAAATATATTTAAGGTAAGTTATTTAAATATATATTTTATGATTTCTATTTTTATTATCTTTATTTCTATGCTTGTAAATTTAAATTTTATTTATATTTTAACTAATTTGAAATATCTAGCATTATTATTGTTTTCCTTTTATTTTATTAAAATAATAGATTATAAGATATTTATTAATTATTATATTAAAATAATGTTATTTTTAGTAGCTGTATCATTAGTTCCTTTTGTATTGATTAATTTTTTTAATTTAGATTTTTTAAGTTATATGCCAATAGCTGTAAATACTAATGGTGTTATATATCATATAGGTATTCTATTTAATTATTACGATTATAATCAATCAAGAAATATGAGTTTGTTTTGGGAACCATCTATTTTCTCAAGCTTTATTATTATGGCATTAATATATGAAATTATTTATAATAAAAAATCATCAATATTAAGAATAATATTATTTACTTTAGGACTTTTGTCTACAGGATCGTCTGGTGGATTTTTATTAATGCCATTAGTTATTTTACTTTTTGTAATAAAAAATAAAGGTATTTTATATAGTTTATTTATTCAATCTACAGCTTTATTAATAGTAATATATTTATATTACAATATCAGCGAATTATTAATGTTTCTAGTTAATCTTAATCCAATGGTTTTTAGTAAGTTTACAAGAGAAGAATCATCATCAGTATCTGAAAGAAGTGATTCTCCAATAATTAATATAGATCTATTTATAAATAATCCAATTTTTGGGAATGGGTTAGGAAAGGTGGATGAACTATATTCGTCTTTTATGATAGCTCAAACTTCTACATCAACTTATTTTCTTGCTGTATTTGGAATTTTTGGAATTTTTTACACGATTAGTATACTTTATGGTGCTTATCGTCAAAAACAACTTAATATTATTGCAAGAGTATTATTATTCACTATATTATTAGTTATTGTAAATAAAGAGTCACATGCGAACTTTGTTTTAACACATATCATGATTTTTTATTTATTAAATAATGATACTAAAAAGTATATATTATGACTAATTTAATAATAGATATTGTTGTATTATTAAAAAGTAGAGAGTTAACATGATAAAATAAAAAATAAAAAATAAAAAATAAAAAATAAAGGATATAAAATGTTTAAAAATAAAATACTACTAATTACAGGTGGAACAGGAAGTTTTGGGAATGCAGTACTAAGAAGATTCTTAGATACAGATATTAAAGAGATTAGAATCTTCTCAAGAGATGAGAAGAAACAAGATGACATGAGAAAAGTATATAACAATGATAAACTTAAATTTTACCTAGGAGATGTACGAGATATTAACTCTATCAAAGATGCTGTAAGAGGTGTTAATTTTATATTTCATGCGGCAGCTCTTAAGCAAGTGCCTTCTTGTGAATTTTATCCTATGCAAGCGGTTCAGACAAATGTAATAGGTACTGAAAATGTACTAAACTGTGCTATAGAAGCAAAGGTAAAAAAAGTAATAGTACTTAGTACAGACAAAGCTGTATATCCTATTAATGCTATGGGTGTGAGTAAGGCTATGATGGAGAGAGTGGCAGTAGCAAAGAGCAGAAATCTTGATGACAATGACACTATGATAGCATGTACTAGATATGGTAATGTGATGGCATCTCGTGGTTCTGTGATACCACTTTTTATGGATCAGATTAAAAACAATCAAACTATTACTATTACAGATCCTGCTATGACTAGATTTATGATGAGTTTAGATCAAGCTGTGGAGCTGGTTTTGTTTGCATTTAAAAATGGTCAAAATGGTGATATATTTGTACAGAAATCACCAGCATCTACGGTGGAGCTACTTACACAAACACTTAAAAATCTACTTGGTAAACCAGAGCATGAAGTGAAAATCATAGGTACTAGACATGGTGAGAAGTTGTACGAAACACTTCTTACAAAAGAAGAGATGGTAAAAGCCATAGATATGGATCAATACTATAGAATACCATCTGATAATAGAGATTTAAATTATAATAAATTTGTAAAAGATGGAGAAGATGTAATAACACAGGCAGGAGAGTATCACTCTCATAATACTCATAGACTCAATGAACAAGAATTAAGAGCTATGCTTGTTGATTTGTATGAGATACAAGATGAACTAAAAGAACTTGGAATAAAATAATGAAGGTATTAATCACAGGTAGTGATGGCTTCATAGCTAAAAACATAAGAGAAACTCTTCAAAGAGATGAAGATATAAAACTATATCTTTTATCAAAAGATGATTCTCTTGATATTCTAGAAGCATATATCAAAGAGGTAGATTTTATATACCATTTAGCTGGTGTAAATAGACCAAAAGATATTAGCAAATTTTATGAGTGTAATAGTGGACTTACAAAGTATATAGTAGATACTTTGATTAAGTTTGACAAAAAGACTCCTATCGTCTTGTCTTCATCTACTCAAGCTACTTTGGATAATGACTATGGCAAGAGTAAACTAGAAGCTGAAAATATTGTAATGAATTATTCTAAAGAGTTTGATGTGAATAGTTTTGTATTTAGACTTCCTAATGTATTTGGGAAATGGTCTAAACCAAACTACAATAGTGTGATATCTACATGGTGCTACAATATCTCTCATGATATAGATATACAAGTAAATGATGAAAACTACATGATGAGCTTGGTATATGTAGATGATGTGGTAAATGCATTTGTAAAATGCCTAAATAATGACATCCAAAGTGGATATAGTGAAGTAGATGTAACCTATAGTAAAACACTAGGTGAGATTAGAGACTTGCTATTTGAATTTAGAGATAATAGAAGCTCTTTAGTCATACCAAATGTAGGAAGTGGATTTGAGAGAGCTTTATACGCTACATATCTAAGCTATCTTGATGTAGATAATTTTTCATATAATTTAAAAGGTTATGAAGATGATAGAGGTACTTTTTATGAGATATTAAAAACTTTAGATAGTGGTCAGTTTTCATTATCTACTACGGAACCTGGAATAATGAGGGGAAATCACTATCATCATACTAAAAATGAAAAATTTTTAGTAGTAAAAGGTGAAGCTACTATAGAATTTAGACATATAGTTACAAATGAAATCATTAGTTATAAAGTAAGTGATGCAAAAATGGAAGTAGTTGAGATGATACCTGGATATACTCACAATATTAAAAATACAGGTATTGAAGAGATGGTATTATTTCTTTGGGCAAATGAGACTTTCGACCAAGATAATCCAGATACATATTTTTTAGAGGTGTAAGAGATGAAAAAATTAAAAGTAATGACAGTAGTAGGCACAAGACCTGAAATAATAAGACTAGCTTGTGTAATACAGAAGCTAGAAGAATCAGAAGCTATAGAACATATCATAGTTCATACTGGACAAAATTATGATTATGAATTAAATGAAGTATTTTTTAAAGATTTTGGACTAAGAAAACCTGATTATTTTCTAAACGCTGCTATGGGAACACCTACTGAAACTATTGGAAATATTTTAATTAAAATTGATCCAATTTTAGCAGAAGTAAAACCTGATTCTTTTTTAGTTTTAGGAGATACTAACTCTTGTCTTTGTGCAATACCTGCTAAAAAAAGACAAATACCCATTTTTCATATGGAAGCTGGAAATAGATGTTTTGATCAAAGAGTACCAGAAGAAACAAATAGAAAAATTGTAGATCATACAGCTGATATAAATATGACATATAGTGATATAGCTAGAGAATATTTACTAAGAGAAGGTTTACCTGCTGATAGAATTATAAAGACAGGTAGTCCCATATATGAAGTGGTAAATTCTAAAATAGAAGATATTGAAAAATCAAATATTTTAAAAGAGTTAAATCTTGAAAAAGAAAAATATTTTGTAGTATCTGCTCATAGAGAAGAAAATATAGGAAGTGATCAAAATTTTAATGATCTAGTAGATACATTAAATGAGATAGCAGAGGTTTATAATATGCCTGTGATAGTTTCAACACATCCAAGAACTAGAAATAAAATAGAAGCTAATGAAGTTGAATTTCATCCTCTTATACAGCTAATGAAACCAATGGGGTACAATGACTACAATAAACTTCAATTAGATTCTTTTGTAGTGCTTAGTGATAGTGGGACTATTAGTGAAGAATCATCTATTATGAAATTTAGAGCATTAAATATAAGACAAGCACATGAACGACCAGAAGCAATGGAAGAAGCAAGTGTTATGATGGTAGGACTTGAAAAAGAGAGAATTATACAAGCTTTAAAAGTATTAGAATCTCAAGAAAAAGATACACTAAGAGAAGTTGCTGATTATAGTATGACTAATGTATCGGATAAGGTATTGAGAATTATACTTAGCTATACTGACTTCATTAATGATACAGTGTATAAAAAATAAATCATCTTGAAAGCCTTCCTATAAAGAATAGCTTAAATGAAAGGTAAAATTTAAAAAGTGCATACTTTTAGGTTTTATTTTTAAAGTACTATGAAAATTAGTGCTTTAAAGATGAAATTTATTTCATCGTAAACAAGTAAAAAGGTATTGGCTTTTGTATAATTGCCAATTTATAGTATTAAATTATTTGTTTGAGTTTTTTTACAATTTACTGTTAATTACATCTAAATTAAGATTAAGGATGTGCTATAAATACACGAGCTGGATCATATGGTTTATTATGGTTATAAATAGCCCAAATAATATATGCTAATTTTCTAGCAACTATTATTAAAGCTTCTTTTTTAGCCCTTCCTAGAGCTACATGATTTCTAAATATTTGCTTTAGTTCACTATTGTGTCGTACAGCTGCAACTGATGCTAAATATAATGCTTTCTTAGCAAACTTAGCACCTCTTTTAGCTAAATGACCATATTTTAAAGTATTACCTGATTGTTCTTGTGTTGGATAAAGTCCAAGATAACCAATTAAAGATTTAGCATCTTTAAATCTATCAAGATGACCACATTCAGCTAAGACTGCTAATAATGTCTTATCAGATACACCTGGAATTGTTCGTAAGTTATCTAATACTGATGAGATATAATCTTCATCTTCTTTGGTTATTTCACTTGAACTAATTGGTTTATCAAATATCTTTAACATCTCATCTTCTAAAGATTTGATTTGTTCTTGTAATGCTCTAATTAGAGTAATATTAGACCTAATAAAGAATGCTCTAGCATCTTTTGCAACACCTGAATATATTGTATCTTTCGTATATGATAATAGTAGTTCAGCTTTGGCTTCATTAAAATTATTACCTTTAACTTTTCTAAAAAGTTTTAATATCATTTTAACTGTAACATTTTCAAAGTGTTTAGCTGTTGGATACTTGTCAAGTAATATTAAACTTGATACATTGTAAGGGTCTTTAATGACTTTATCTAACTCTGGAAATACAACAGCCAATAGAGATGATGTTTCTCTTTTTAGTGACTTTAGTTTGTCTTTGATATTTTCTTTATGTCTAAATAATACTTTTAATGATTGTAACTGTTCTTCATTGACATACCCTTTTGAGTATCTACCACTTTTAATTAAAAGTGAAATAATTAAAGAATCAATATTGTCATTTTTAACATACTTCATTGTAACCATATTCCTATATTGTGCAGTTTGATATGGATTTAATAATATCACATTGTAGTTTAAGTTAATTAGGTATCTATAAAGGTTTTCAAATAAAAGCCCTGTAGCTTCCATACCAATTATAATATCTTTATTATCACAATCAAGTGATACAATATTATTAAGTAGTTTTTTAAATCCAGCAGTAGATGAATTAAATGGAAATGGTTTAATACTCATCTCTTCTTTATCATCTATTACACTACAAACACTAAAAGCTTTAGCAATATCAATTCCTACATAAAACATAACACATCCTTAATCTTAATTTTTGATTTATGCTCACAGCCTCCTAATATGGATGGTAAGAGATAAAACACTTCCATAGCTTCCTAAATAGGTGAGTTTATACAATCAAAATAATACGCTTTCTTTGGTGATATAAAATTAACTTTTATTCACAAGGAAATGAAGATCATTTAATAATGTAATTAACTGTGAATTGTAAAAAAATTTAACAAATTAAATTTAATACAAACATAAATAATATATACAACTTTTATTCTAATTTAGTAATAAAAGTTGATTAATGTATTATAGGAGGTTATAAATTGCGTAAAATACTATATATCGGGAATTTTGAATTTCCATATGGAAATGCTGCAGGAAAGAGAGTGTATGGAAATGGTAAACTTTTTAGAGCAATAGGCTATGATACCTTATTTATTGGTATGAATCAAACAAATATAAATACATCAGTTAATATACAAGATACTAAATGTGTATTCGATAACTTCCAGTACTATAATATTGGATATCCTAAAAAAAATATAGAATGGCTAAATTATAAAGATATATTTGAAAATGTAATAAATTTTATAGAGGAAGAGAATATAAAATCTGATTTAGATGCGATTATATATTATGGTAGTCCACGATTATCTTTATTTATTTATTTATTGATAAAATGGTGTAAAAATAATAATATAAAGATTATTTCTGATTCTGTTGATTGGCTTTCCTCTAATAGTAATAATATTATTTTTAATATTATAAAATTTTTAGATACAACTTATCAAAAGGCATATTTGAATAAGAGAGTAGATGGAGTTATTGCAATAAGTACATATTTAAGTAAATATTACACGGATAGTGGTGTTAATACCATTGTTATACCACCTCTAGCATTTGAAAGTATCATAAATATTGATAAATTTAATTTAAAAAATAATGAACTTAATATTTGTTATGCTGGTTTACCATTTAGGAAAAATAATCTAATCACTAATCCTAAAATATTAAAAGATAGAATTGATAGGACTATAATACTATTTTCAAAATTAATAAATATAAGTTTTGTATTTAATATTTATGGCTTTACAAAAGAAGAATATTTAAAAGTTCTTCCAAATCAGAAGATATATATTGATAAGCTTAATAAAAATATTGTATTTCATGGGTATGTAGATAATGCTCAGGTTATCGATAATATCAAAAAAGCAGATTTTACTATATTATTAAGAGATATTAAAAAAGATACTATGGCTGGATTTCCAACTAAGGTATCAGAAAGTCTTAGTTATGGAACACCAGTGATAACTACAAATACTAGTGATTTAGGTATGTATATAGATGATGGATTAAACGGCTTTTTTCTAGATATAGATGATGAAGATAAAGCTTTGATAAAGCTTAAAAAAATTCTTAAACTTGATAAAAAAATAATTTTTGAAATGAAAAATACATGTATATCTAGAAATAGTTTTTATTATATAAATTATTTAGAAAGTATGAAAATTTTTTTAAATATAAATAAAAAAAATAAAGGAAGTAGATATTAATATGAGAATACTATTAACAGGTGATTATTTTTATGACCATAATATGAAACAAGATGATTTTGAAAATATAAAAAAAGAATTTATTAGTGTAGATTTTACTATTATAAATTACGAAGGAACACTAAAATCAAATAGTGTACTCAAAAAAGCAGTAAATTTATCTATGAGTGATGAGTCATTAAATCTTCCTAAAAATAGTATATTATGCTTATCTAATAATCATATTTTAGATTTTGGAATAGAAGGGCATAATAATACTATAGAGTCTATAAAAAAGAAACAATTAGGTTATTTAGGATTAGAATCAAAAAGAAATCAGTTTGATAATTTTAAAATAATAATAAAAAATGATATTAAAGTGTGTATAGCTAGTTTTGGTTGGCTAAATGAAGAGTGTGTATTATCACAAAATAATATACCAGGTAATGTAAATCTAACAAAACAAAATATAGAAATATTTTTCAATAAAATTAAAAATATAGATTATGATAAATTGATAATATATGTACATTATGGATATGAGTATGAATATTATCCTTTACCTCTACATGTGAGTTTGTTTAGAGAAATGATTGATTTAGGGGCTGATTTTATTTATAGTAGTCATTCACATATTATACAACCATATGAAATCTATAATGATAAGTATATATTTTATGGTTTAGGAAATTTTTATTTTGCTTCACGAAGAGAAATTTACCCTGAAAATTCTGATGAAGGTTTATTTTTAGAATTAGAAATAAATAATGACGATATAAAAGTAGTACCAAAATATATAAAATATGATAGGAATAAACAACAAAGTTTAATTGAAGATACATGTGACTATTTTAGTGAACATCATTTAAATATAAAATCGTTTAATGAATATAGTTTAAATTATGCCACAATTAGAACTAGAAAGAAAAATCCTAGACCAATATTGTATGCCAATTCTAATATTAGTAATTATTTAAAATTTACAATATGGAAACTAATAGTTGATATAACAGGTGCTTTAAAAATTAGGCAACTAGTGAAAAAAATATTAGGATGGAATTAAATGGATTATAAAAAATTAATATCAAATAAAACATTGAGATTAAAAATATTGAAATTATTAGATTTTATTCCAGATAAAATTATGATATATATTCAGTATTATGTATCTACAGGAAGATGGCTGAATTTATCTAATCCAAAGAGATTTACAGAAAAACTACAATGGTATAAATTATATTATAGAACTAAATTGCTAACACAATGTGCAGATAAATATGACGTAAGAAGATATATTGAATCAAAAGGATTAAAAGATATTTTAGTTCCCTTGTATGGTGTTTATGATAATGCAAATGAAATTAATTTTGATAATTTACAAAATTCATTTGTATTAAAAACAACAAATGGAAGTCATACAAATATCTTATGTAAAAATAAACATACTTTAAATATCAATAATACCAAAAATCAATTAAATAAATGGCTTGAGGATTGGGCTGGTAAAGTTGGTAGAGAATGGGCATATTATGATATCAAACCAAAAATAGTTTGTGAAGAATTTATTGATGTAAAAAATAATAGTGACTTAGATGATTATAAATTCTTTTGTTTTAATGGTGAAGTTTATTATTTATATGTTGTTATTGATAGGACAGCAGATGATGGTATAAAGTTAGGTATTTATGATTTAGAGTTTAATCAGTTAGAATATAGAAGAAGTGACATTAATCCTATAACAAAACAATTAGAAAAACCAAAGAATTTTGATAAAATGATTGAAATGGCTAAAATTTTATCAGAAGACTTTCCTCATGCTAGGGTTGATTTTTACAATATAGATGGAAAGATATATTTTGGAGAATTAACATTTTATGATGGAAGTGGCTATAAAGGTTATGTAGCAGATGAGTTTGACTATATTCTAGGAAAACAATTTATTTTACCAGAGAAAATATTGTGAAAAAAATAATTATTGTATCAAATACTTCATGGAGTCTTTTTAATTTCAGGTTTGAGTTAGCAAGAAGTATTAAAAAGAATGGTTATGAAGTAATTTTAGTAGCCCCTTATGATGAGTATAGTGATAGACTAAGTGAAGAGTTTGAATACCATGATATTTATATGAATAATAAAGGTACAAATCCTAAAGAGGATATAAAAACTACTTTTGCATTTTATAAGCTTTATAAAAAAATAAAACCTGATGTAGTTCTGCACTATACCATTAAGCCAAATATATATGGAACAATAGCTTGTAGTTTGTTGGGCATAAAAACTATTAACAATATTGCAGGACTTGGAACACTTTTTATAAAACAGAACTTTGTAACTAAAATAGCCAAATGGCTTTATAAATATTCTCAAAGCAAAGCAGATAAGATATTTTTTCAAAATAATGATGATTTTATATTATTTACAGGTGAAAATCTAGTTGCTAAAAATAAATGTGATATTCTACCTGGCAGCGGAGTAGATACAAATAAGTTTTTACCAATAGAATATAAAAAAAAAGATAATACATTTATATTTTTACTTGTGGCTCGTATGTTATGGGATAAGGGAATAGGTGAATATATAGAAGCTTCTAAAATTATAAAAAGCAAATATAAAAATGTAGAGTTTCAAATGTTAGGCTTTCTTGATGTAGATAATCATAGTGCAGTATCTAAAGAGCAGATGCAAGAGTGGGTAGATGCAGGATATGTAAACTACTTAGGTGTAAGTGATAATGTAAAAAAAGAGATAGCAAAGGCAGATTGTATTGTTTTACCTTCATTTTATAGAGAAGGAACACCTAGAGTATTACTAGAGAGTGCTAGTATGGCAAAGCCAATACTCACTACTGACAATGTAGGTTGTCGTGATGTTGTTGACGATGGAATCAATGGATATTTATGTGAAGTTAGAAATACTCAGGATTTGGCTGATAAAATGGAAATTATGTTAGATTTATCTGAAGATGATAGAATTGTTATGGGGCAGAGAGGTCGAGAAAAGATGATAAGTGAATTTGATGAAAGTATTGTTATTGATAAGTATTTGGAAGCTATTGCTGGAGTATTGAAATAATATGTCTAAAGAGTTATTGCGAATTAATAAAAGAAAATTAACTGAATCTAAGATGCATGCTTTATATGAAGATGATAACAATGTTTTACTTATTCATTAT
>Ga0233437_1005397_pt1 | contig 13915 bp, 20 predicted proteins | sample SI_122_August201_FD_182714 | JGI IMG/M metagenome (GOLD analysis project Ga0233437, IMG submission 182714) | Seawater microbial communities from Saanich Inlet, British Columbia, Canada - SI_122_August2016_200_MG | ecosystem: Environmental > Aquatic > Marine > Inlet | place: Canada: British... | reverse complement strand
TCTGTCTGAAATGCGCTGGTGGAGCTTCTATCCATTAGACGATCTCTACTAACTTCATTGACCAGCTCACAAAGTCACCTACACTTGCTTGCATCTCTTGTGTGTCGCTTGTAAACGCTACTGTGAAAGGTACATCTGCATAGGTTACTGTTTCATCGTCTGCGACATTTTCGAGTAGTGGCGGCTCTATAGAGAGGCTTGTATCGCCATCCGCTGTTAGTGCATACACTTTATCGTGACCGCTGAACTTTACAAAATCACCTGCTTTGAGCGTGCCTGTAAGTCCATCAGTTGTTATGGTGGAAGCACCAGCCGTTGCAGAACCATTGGCAGATAGAGTGCCTGTTGCACTTCCGCTAGTGCTTCCATAAATTGGTGGCACATAGGTGAAAGTCTCATACTGTCCTTTTCTTGCAAGTGCGAACGCCCAGATGGGCGCAAAATCTACACGCTTCATCTTTGGAAAATCTGCCTCAATACTCCAACGCTGTCCACCTCTCTGCCTTGCTTGTCGTTTAAGCGAGTGAGTGACGCTTGTGAGCGTTGGACTAATGCCTGTTATGCTAATGCTTGATGCTGTCGGTGTGGTGGGAAACTGACTCATATTGCCACCGCCCTGCCGTTTCTGGCAAACGCTTGCCTAACTATGCCTACAACTGTTGGGGCGTTCTGTGCGATCACTGTAGCCGCTGTGCGTGGGTCTAGTGCGTTGACTTGTGGAGCGTAGGTTACATTGACAACATTGTTGCCTACTGCTTTTTGCTGTTCTCTGGTTAAAACCATTTCGCCTTTTTGTAAGATTGCAGGTACTTCGCTGGATTGTAAGCCGCCACCGACCATTCCACCACTGTGATATTTTGGCAGGCTGTCATAGCCGATAACGCCTCCACTGTGCGCTGTTACAGGGACTTTAGAGCCGAACAAGTCCAAGTCGCCTATTGCGCCTGAAATACCTGTTGCGATAGGAGTCGCAATCTGGGTTTTAATAATCTGACGAGCGACTTCATTCATTATAGACTTGAACGCATCGCCAAAGGTTTTCGCTTTCATTAGTGCGTCTGTAAGATTTGATTCTATAGAGCTTTTAACTGTTGCCATTGCAGATTTAGTTGCGGCAGAGTAATCTAGCATTGCGTTTTTAGCGTTGCTAACTCCTGTTTTTACGCCATCGCTCATCGTTTCTGCTGATTCAGCAACTTTTACAAAATCAAGAGATACTTGTCCTGTCCCCTCGTGAAATGATAAGTAAAAATCCTCCACTGTTCCGTCCAATTCAACAACTTTATCTGCTGTTTTGCCGATCTCATTCTCAATGGTGCGCATTGTTCTCGTGATCTGCGCAGTAGCCGCTTCTGATCTAAAGCCCTCTGCGCTCATTCCATCAGCCAGCTCTTTGTATTTTTGGGATAGATACTCAATATCATTACTGTAGCCTCGTAGCGTACTGGCATCTATGCCGTCATTCCACTCTTTAAACGCTACGCCAGCCTCTTTTAGCCACTTCGCTATCTCCATTAAGTGTGGAGATAATGATATAAGCACTGATTTAAACTGCACACCTAAAATATTCATTGCAGTAGTAAATTTATCGTTCACCTCTTCGGCATTACGGATCAACTCTTCATCCATCACAATGCCAAGCTCTCTCGCATCATCTCGCATTTTTTGAAGTGCCGCACTACCATTACCCAGCATATTAACTAATGCCGCACCCTCGCTGTCAAATAGCTTAAACGCTAGTCTTAACCGTTCGGATTCATCCTCAACATTTGTAAATGAGTCTGCAACATCCATCAACAGATCGGACGAACTGCGCATATTACCGTTAGAGTCTTTGAGCTGGATGCCCATCTGTTTTAGTGCGGCTTTTGCCTCACCCGTGCCTTTTGCCGCCTCTGCCGCTCGTCTGGTAAAGCGTTGCAATGCCATATCTAAAGTATTTGTTGATACTCCTGACAGTTTAGCCGCAAACCTAAACTCTTGAAGCGCATCTGTAGTAATGCCTAATTTATCAGCAGTTTTACCGATAGCGTCAGCTGATTCTATAGCGTTCTTAACCATTCCGCCTAAACCTGCCGCACCTACTGCACCAACTATCCCAGCTTTGAGAGAGAACATTCCTCTGCGCATAGCAGTTAAAGACCTGTTGACTGTGCCAAACGCTCGTCTGGTGCGGTCTCTTGCAGTTATGTTTATCCTTACATTATTGCTTGCCATCGCTCTCTCGCTTTATTTGAAAATAAGCTTTCCACCCCACAAACTCGACCCAATCCATCTGCTTTATCTCTTTTACAGTCTTATGCAAAATCTCCGCCAATGCGTACTGATCTTGCAGAATTGGATCGCTTGCTAGTTTTTTGCTATATCGTCCTCATCTGGGTCACCTTGATTAATATCAATCAAAATGTCACTCAACACCGTTGGGTCTGTATGCTTCAAGAGATCAATCTTGTCTGCTTTAGTGAAAATTGGTTTTCCATCTTCGTCAATCAGTCTATAAATAATAGTCATTGCCATTGCAATCGCTGATTTTCCGTTGTTGGACAACTCCAATATCTCGCCTGTGCGTTCAAGATTCATAGATGGGCGAACATAAACCACCAAAGGCTTTCCATTCTCTCCCCACTCTGCAATATTTAGCTTGCGTGGAGTTGCGCTCATCTTCTCTTTATATTGCTGTTTTGCTCTATCCAAAACATTCATATTAAGCTACCGTACTGCGATCTAAGAAACCTTTGTATGAAAATGAAGCAGTTACAATATCTGTAGTGCTTCCTGACATACTCAAACTCTCGATCTTCACAGTCCCAGAATAGTAAGTGTCGCCACTATCTGCCCCTTCTGGATAGATGTTTAGTGTGATGGCTGTATCGTTTGCCATCGCATCTTCTAATGCAAGCTGTCCATTAGTGTCCGTCTCATCCCAATAGCAATCAAGAGAGCCAGAGCCATCTTGCAAGCCTGTTTTATAACTTTTTTCCGTATCCCCAAGAGCTGTAACTTCTGTCGTGTCAGCAGATTGGTCATAGCTCCACGATGTTACGCTCACTAATGAGTTACTGCCAATTTTAACTAATCCTTCCGATCCGTGATGTACTGCCATTTTATATCTCCGTTATGTACTTCCTGTTGTGTAAAAATATTCTGCGGTTAAAGTTATTTCAACCCCACCGATAGGATGAATAACACCCTTATCAGTATCGACGGCTGAAACATAAGAATTTAAGGCATTGCCGCCCCTAGTTCTATCTAGCTCTAACTCTTCCTCTATATCTTCTATGAGCTGATTACGATTTGTGTCAATAGTTGAGCCTGTCACGAAGCCTGTTATTAAGTAAGTTATTGCTCCTGAACGCTGATTGATTGCCGCATCTTCTCGCTCTTCACTTGCTGTCTCTATCCATACCGCTGGATATTGCGCCTGTGATAGCTCTTCAATGTCGAACGGCTCTCTAGTTACTAGCTCTATACTGCTCACGCCATCTAGAACTGATACTATATTAGCCGCTATGCTTTCTCTAACGCTCATTTAATAAATACCTACCAAATAATCTTACTGCTCTTGCTTCTTCCTTGCGGTTTACCTTAAAGAATGGGCGGCTGGCGTGGTTCTGTTGTGCTTTTTCTTCTTCACTCGCTCTAAAGAATAAAATAGCTTTACCCCTGCCATTATGTTTCCACCTCATCCCTGCTAACATTCTGCCTGAATATGTAAGATCAACTTTTGCACCTCTACCTGTATCTCTTCTGAATTTCGCATACTCTGCCGAATATGATTTGAACTTTCCAAATACTCCGCTTCCTGATATTGTTCTCTGCTTAATTGTATCTTTTACAAATTCAGCAGTTCTACCTATCGCTCGCCTTGTATCTCTACTTCCAACCGTTCGTGATTGTAACCATCGTCTAACTTGCACAACATTAGAGGTTACATTCAATCTCATCGTATCAATCTATTCTGCTTGTGTATGGTTTCAGAGCTACTAATAGAGCTATCGCCATCAATATCGTATTGCACCCCATCCTCTATTACATTCACTATCTCTTTTTCATATTCCGTTTGATAGTATTTCATCTGCTTCTCGAACTTATCTTCACCCCACTTTGTAAGCTGTGGAAATACATAAAATCCTAATGTGCAATAAACGCTTGCACGAAGTAGTTGTGCTGACTGCAATTTAGATGAAGTAAAATCACCAGATAAGCCTGTAGTCCTATACCAATCAACTTTAAGTTTCCGATTAATATCGCTTTCAGCTTTGTCGTGTTCTGCTGTAAACGATGTAATGCCGAAACTTAAAATGTCAGGGATATACGCCTCCAAGTCTGTATCTGATGAATACGCCATTACTTATAGACCAGCATCAAAGTACATCTCTACGCCTGCGCCATCTTGAAGTTCTCCAACACCATAAGCGGCAGTTGCGTTTAGCTCCCAGCCTCGCAATGAAGCATCACGCTGTGGCTCAACTTTCACATCCCACTTAACTGCTAGACCTAGAGCTTCTGGTACAAAGATAGCACCCTTAGCATCACCAGAACCATCAATTGTAATATTAGCTGATTCAAATACATTAACGCCAGCAATCTGTCCGATATAGCCAGAAGTCATAGCTTCGTTTTGCAATGCGCCTGCATTAGGGTTAACGAATGTATTGGTCAAGTTAGCTTTAAGTGCATACGCTTGGTAAGGGTGAATAACTGCAACAGGAGTTCCGCCAAACTTGTTAGCTCTCAATGTAGCCGCTGCCTGTGCAATATGTGCCGCTGTAAGCTCTGTGGTAGTTGCTCCTAATGAAGTTGAGAAACCATCGAACAATCCGATAATGTCCTCATCCATCTTGCGAGCCACTGCATCACCAAGAATGCGACCAAGATCGCCAGCAACATCACGACTAGAAGAACCAGCCATAAGATCAGTAAGTGCCGCCTGAACGCCAACTTCTGATACTGTGATAGTTTTAACGCTAGAAGTAACCTCTGTTGCTGACATATCAGTTCCCTCTGTTAATCCAGAGGCTGATGGGTTGCTGTAAACAGGAACTTGTAGCGTTGTAGATGGGTCGTTGCTCATATCATAAACTGTTACGAGGTTACGAACTAATGAACGCTCTTGTGCTGTAAAGATTGCCTCTTTTACAATATTTGCAAATAGGTCATTAAGTGAAGTTGTAGTTGTTTCGTTTGCCATTATATATATCTCCTAAAATTAAAATTACCCAATATGGGCATTATTAACCGAACCTCTGCCAACAGATTGACGATAAGAACGGTATTCTTCGTTTGTCATATCAGCCACACTTTTAGAACCGTGTGTAAGGTTGCCTGCCCCACCCTCTGCACCGCTACCTGATTGGGTAGCCTTTACAAAATGAGGGTTCGCAGTTAGGAACTCTTGTACCATCTCTGATACTTTATATTTGTCACCACCACTACTGTAACGAACATTACTTTCACTGTCAAGCACTTCAGCTAAATTATTTTCATCCAATCTAACTTTAGTTTTTAGTAATGATACAACTTGATCTGGTGCTATAGCGTTGCTTCTTGCCGCCTCACTCAAAATAGAGCCGTCAATCTGCGTAGTTGATATTTGAGTTTTTAGTCTCGTTATCTCTGCATCTTTCTGTTCGGCTTGATCTTTTATTATCTTGTCAAATTCTCCTCGCTTCTTTTGCGCTTCAATCTCTGCTTGCTCTTTATCGTTCTGCCATTCGTTATATGCTTCCATATCTACGCCAGCATATTTCTTGTCGTACTTTTTCCGCTCTCTCGTTAGCCGCTCTGATACTGCTTTGTCAATCTGCGCCTGCGTGTATGTCTTCTCTTCCTGTTTTTCAGTCTCTGTTGACTCCTGATTTTCGTCAGTCATTATCTATCTCCGAATCATTAAACCACTCTGGATCAACTGGTTGCCAATGATGCCTACAGTTATATCCGCCTCTTACAATAAATGGACTACCTATTGCTTTACCGCCCCAGCTATTATTGCTCCATTCATTAATAATCTCTTCCTCGCTCATAATTCTATTCAAATGACTAACGCACCACTCTCTGCTATCTCTAACGCTAGTGCCTGTGTATCTGTAGTGATTTAATCCCACTTCATCTGCTTTAAGCTTATTATATGCTGAATCAAACTGCATCAAGCCATCGTGAGCCATCTGCCCTGCGTATCGCCTCATATTGCGACCGATTACATCCTTAGCGTGAACCTTATGCAACTCCTCTATTGCTCTCGCTACTCTTTCCTCTTGTGCAGGATCATCTCTATTGTTAGCTATAAACTCTAATAGACTGTCCGCATCATCACTAAAACCTTGTCTGTATATGCCGTTTATCTCACGCCTAATACTGTCAGTCATATCTATAATGCTTCTGTTGGTTATGCTTGCATCAAATATTTCTTTATTTAATCTGCTTAATGTTGCATTAGCTATATCTTCAAAGCCTTGATAAGATTGTAATTTTAACGCCTTGATTGTGGTCTTGTCTGCATCATCAAATAAAGGATTATAGCCTAACTTCTCCAGCATTGATCTGGTGACTACAGTCATCACTCCATATCCATCTACTATCTTTTTCATCTCGCCCATAAATCCAGCGTTCATTATGTTTTTGAGTGCTGGCTTTATCTTGATGGCTGCCATCTGGTCATAGAGCTTGCCTGATCTGGTCGGTAACTTATTTACTGCGTTAGCTAAGTCACCCTCTACAGCGAGTAGAGCGTCCTCTAGCAATCTATCGCTATGAAGCTCTACGCTATCAAGGTTCTTTTCTCTATTGCGCTCCAGAGCCTTTACAGTAGCTTTACTCGGCTTCAAATGATACCCCAGCATCTATCTCTTCAAATACCTGGCGTTGCTCTTGCTCCTCAACTACCATTTGTGCAATTTGCTTATCAATGATCTTGCTAAGCGATTCTGAATTGATCCCACTTGCCTTGACTTGCTGTAGATGTAATAGGTCGGCTGAATTGTCCCGTATATCGAAGCTATCAGGATATTTAATGATTGCTTTATCGTTATATCCCTGCATCTTGTAAAAGAGTCTCCATATCTGCTCCTCTAGGTTTTCTAGTGCGCTTGCTTTCTCGGATAGCTTAGTATTTAACAGTTGAAACTCTGTTTGCAGTGCAACACCACTCTTCGCTTGTTTCTCTGTGGCTCTTACTGATCCCATATGAGTTATGCGATTGATAGCTTCTACCTTTTCGGATATAGACTGCATCACGCCCGATAGACTTGCCGCATTTGGTTGTAGCAGGTAAGGTTTTAACCCTCCGTCACTATCATCGTCAATATCAATTACTCCACCAGCTCCAGCACTTGCATCTGCACTCGCTGTCTTAACCAATGTTGGGTGGTTGGATATTCTAATCAACTGCTCTATCTCACTCAACTCTGAATAGATGGCTTTCTGATAATCTGCAACATCTGCAATGTCTGAAATACCTACTCCACGCTGTAATCCTCTGCTTGAATAAAGTGGAACAAGCGGAATCTCTTTTAAATTGTTAGCTATTGTTGATTCAAGTTTAGCCTCCTTTCCGTCAACCTTGTATACCAGAATCTCATCTCTAGTCCACACTCTAACAGTCTCGGCATCTTCCATTACTTTCAAGTATGTCAGCATATATCTGCCATTGACTGTTCTCTCAAAACGCCAATCTAAAATATTATTAGGCGTGATAACTGTTAAATATGGTCTAATCTCTAAATCCATCTCTTCAGCTCTAGTCTCAACCTCAACCAGAGGCTTATCAATCATCACCCAGCAATGTCCGAATACGCTACTCCAAACTGTCGCATCTCTCAATACCTGATTTAGTGATTGCCCGTCTAGCCCTGCATCCCTGATAAAGCTCTCAACTTCGGGAGCATCTACTAGCTCACGCTGGGGCGGTGTTCTCCAAATAAAAGAGTTATATATCTGAACAATATTTTTACAATGATTATCGCAGGGTGTGGATTTGATGCGAGCATTATATTCGTCATCTGTCTCTGCTAAGTATTGCGTTAGATATTTACCTGTCTTATATTGCGCCCCTCCCATATAGCTATCTAAATAATACTGCCATTGACTTTTATTATTATCATATAAGGTATGTACTTTTAAAATCTCTTCTTTATTCATTAACTCCACCTCTTTGGTTGGTTGATTGCTTTCTTGAATTTGATAGGATAACGCTTGCTTACATAATAACCAGCTCCATCTACAATATGATCTAGCCCAGATTCTTTATCTGGCACTCCATTTTTATCATAAACCTGCTGTTCTAGTGATACTGCTAAGTTAGGGCATTTATCTGTATTAACTCTATAATACCTATCTCCCGCAGGATTGCAAATCAATCTGTTAAAAGCCGCTACTCGATCTTTAACAAACGGGTTCTTTTTAGGCGCATCAATAGTAAACCCTGCATCCTTTAATAATCTTAAATCTGAAATAGAGGCGTTGACTGATTTAGTTGCACCACCTGATGCGTCAGGGTAGATTATTATAGTGTGACCTGTGTACTTTTCTTGCAGTATTTTAATCATTGATGGCGTATCTCTCACACCTGTTAACTCATCAACTGCTAGTGCTAGAGGTGATCTTTGTATATGCACTACTGCCGCACCATTATTCACATTGAAGTCCATTCCTATATGCAGTGGTTCTCCCTTTTGAATAGTTGCATCTGTACCGTTCAGCTCTCTGTCATAGTCAGGATATACGCTACCGCTGGTTAGATTAACAAACTCCCCCTCTATATACGCCTCTAGCAGTTGAGGAGGGTATGTCTCTCGCAGTAGATCAATGTAATTTTCTGGTAGGTGTGGATTGGAATATGTTGGAGCTTTAATTATTTGATAACTTTCAGTTGGGTTCTTGCCCCACTGCTCATACACAAACCTAAACCCCTCTGGTGTAGTTCCAACCGCTACTGTATTCTGACCAGCTTTCTTTTGTCTATTTCTCGCTATGATTTTAACCCAGCACTCTCTTGCTTTATTGATTGGCAGGGTATCTAGCTCGTCAACCATTGAATCAGTTACTTCGTAGCCCACTATGCGATCTGGGTTGTCTAAAGTTCTGAATATAATCTGCTTATTATTAACTTCTAAAATATGGTCTGACTTATTTAATTTATACGCCACTTTCAGATTGTCTAGTACTTCGATAAAGCGAGGATATGCGATTGTTTTAATCAGGTCATAAGTTGGCAAGTAATAAGCAATGTTTCCACCGTTGCCGAATATCAACTTCATTGTGCGCAGTATTAGAGCGTGTGATTTACCTGCCCCGTATCCTGCGACCATTGCAGGGAAAGGAGCTGTTGAATTAACTAGCTCCGTTTGAGGCTTTGTAGCTTTAGCTCTGATCTTCAACTACTTCAAACTCTGTTATCTCTGATATTTTAGCTGTAACTTCTTGCTTATCAGTCTGACCTAGCCAATTCTTGCCAAGCCACACTAGCATAGTAGTGTTGCCGCCCATTGCCTGTGAATACTGCACTCTTCGCAAGCTCGCCCTGCCAGAAGCTCCTTTTTGCTTGATCCACTCCGCACAAGGCGTATTATATTCACGCTTAACTGCTCGTTCAAGTGTGTCATAACTAAAACCTAAGATATTGGCTATCTCTTCACCCGTGCAATGGATACCGCATAGCTTCTCAACTTGCACCCAATCAATTTCAGTATATGGTCTACCGCCTTTGTCTTTAAGCTCTTGCATTGTGTATCTCTTTTGTTTGCATACTATTAAACTCTGCGCCTGTGTCTGCGTGTGTTGCTTGTTTGCCTGTATACTCTTGCCATCTTTTAACGATAACATCAACATACTGACCTTGTAATTCCATTGTGTAACACTTTCGGTTTGTTTTCTCAGCTCCAATAAGAGTAGAACCAGAACCGCCAAACGGCTCAATACATAGCCCATCTTTTGGCAAACTTGACTTCATCACCCTTTCCATCATTTCAACTGGCTTAGGTGTTGCGTGTCCGTGCCTATCGTTACCGTGTACTCTGTTCACTTTCCAAACGTCCCGCATTTCATCGTGTGCGTTATCAAAATAAGCACGTGTTCCATAAAACTCACGCTTCAAATCATCATACTCACGCTTCAAATCATCATACTCACGCTTAAAAGCATCGCCATTAGCTTGTCTTTGTATCGCCTTATAATGTTGTTCAGTTGGGAACGCCCATTGTGAAGTAGTCCAATAATGAGTATGTGCTGTATTTGTAACCGCTTTTATTTGGTCATTCGTTAATCCAGACTTCTTCTTTTCATTAACTAAATAATTACGAATTGAATCCCAGCCGTCCCAGTAATTATCAGAATTATTATTAAACCCTTGCTCACCAAGCATAAAAAATAAACATCTTTCTGTGACTGGTGGATAACTTCTAAATCCATCAGAGCCTATACCTTGACCGCCCTCTTTTTCCCAAACGATTTCGTTACGCATTGTAAATCTTTCGCTATTCTTTAATCCACCCTCATACCATAATCGCCACAAATCTTCTGGATTGCCCCAGATATAAGCAGAGCCATTATCTTCAACTGCTGGTCTAAATGCTTTCCACCAGTCCATCTGAAACTCGTCTAACTTCTCACGATATAAATTATCGTTAGCAACTCCATCACCCTCTTTGCCCATTCCATAAGGTGGGTCAGCGTGTAGTAATTGAGCCTTTTCACCGTTCATCAATAAAGCAACATCACCACCATCAGTTGAATCACCGCACATAACCCTATGGTTGCCCAATATCCAGACATCACCCATTTTACTTATCGGCTCTTCTGGTGGCTCTGGTACTGCGTCTTCATCTGTTAATCCTGCCTCATCGACACCGCCAATATCTCCTATCTCAAAACCTGTCAGGTCAATATCAAAGTCTAGCTCTTGCAGGTTTTTAAGTTCTAATGATACTAGCTCCATATCCCAGCTTGTTTCTACCTCTGCTAGTCTATTATCTGCGAGTATGTATGCCTTTCTTTGTGCATCTGATAAATGAGATAGTTTAATAGTTGGCACTTTATCAAGGTTTAGCTTTTTAGCCGCCATTAATCTGCCGTGACCAGCTATGATTGTATTTTTATCATCTATGAGGATAGGGTTATTAAACCCAAACTCTTTGATACTTGCCGCCAGCATATCCACTTGTTTATCATTGTGGATTTTAGCATTGTTAGCGTAATTGATAAGCTGGCTTATTGCCGTTTGCGTTATTTCCATAAACTAAATATAACATTTTATTGAACATTATACAACTATTATATTAACTTACTGCATTGATTTTAGTTTCAGCTTGACTATTTCAGGGTTGTTATGTATTATAAATAGAAATCCCCAGAAAGCGATTACGCTTTGACTGGGGAGTAGGATAAGAATCTTGAAAGGAACTTTATCCAATAAATAGAATTATACACTTTATTCTCTTATTGTCAAATCCTTTCAAGTTATTATTCTCCGACTAAAGAGGATATGTCTGTTTGTTCGCACACCTCTATAAAAAAGTATTGCTGTTGGTCGGTTAAAATGCTAGGGGTTCTATTCTTTGGCGGTAAGTATATTGGATTAGTCCTTGCTTGCAGAGTATTTAGAATAGAGGCGTAGAGCATAACAGGCGGTATAAGTATCGTAATCTACGCAGTTGTGCAGAACTTATTTCTGGCATAGCTCGCAATTGACGACTGACATCGCATTGTGACATACTCGACCTTTCTTTATTGATTGGTTGGGGTTTATCGCTTTAAAACTCCCTCAAAACGCTTGTGACATTATAAAAGATAACAATAGATTGATAGTTGTTACATTATCGTTTATAATTGTTTAAACTTTAAGGGGATATATATGGCACATAGAAGCGGTGAGAATCATCAAAGAGCCACACTATCTGATATTGATGTTGCACAAATAAGAGAGCTAAGAGAGGTATACAGATTGACATACAAAGTGATAGCAGATAAGTTTGAAGCTAACCGTCACACTGTTGCGAGCATATGTAATTATAGGAGTAGATATAAATGAACCTCTTTTTGACTAAGGTCAATTTAGGTTTAATTCCTGCTGACATTGATTCTGAAATTGAATATAGAAAGATAAAGTTAGGAGCAACAGTTAAAGTTAAAATAACCAACCCTCGCAACATACAATTTCATCGTAAATATTTTGCCTTGCTAAACTTTGCTTTTGAGCATTGGACACCGCCAGAGTTAGATGGTAATAAGTGGAATATTACGCCTGAAAAGAGTTTTGATAGATTTAGAAAAGACTTGATAATAATGGCTGGGTATTATGATGCTACGCATAGATTGGATGGTAGTGTAAGAATTGAAGCCAAGAGTATTAGTTTTGCTAATATGACCGCTGATAACTTTGCAGAGCTTTATTCTAATACTATTGATGCTGTGCTTAAACATATACTCACAAACTACAGTAGAGATGATCTGGATGATACTGTTGAGCAATTAATGCTGGGGTTTGCGTGAAAGATAAGACCTGCAAGATATGCAATATTAAATATACTCCTCGATCAATGGGGCAGAAGATATGCTCACCTAAATGTGCAATAGCTTATGTGAAGTTAAATAATATTAAAAAGTTTGCTCAAAAAACTAGGGTAATGAGAAAGGAATCACAATCTAGTGATAAATCATATCAGACTAAATTGGCGCAGACTGCATTCAATAGATATATACGATTGAGAGATGATAGAGAGCCTTGCATTAGTTGTGGCAGATATCATACAGGACAATATCACGCTGGACACTATCGAAGCGTGGGAGCGCACCCAGAGCTTAGATTTGAGTTAAATAATTGTCACAAGCAATGCTCTGGATGTAACAATCATAAATCAGGTAATATTTTAGAGTACAGAATTAATTTATTACTAAAGATTGGGTCTGAAAAACTAAAATGGCTAGAGGGTCATCACGAGCTTAAAAAATACAGTATTGATGATTTAAAAGCTATCACTAAAATATATAAAGATAAAATAAAACTACTTTCTCTCTCTATGTAGATTTATTACCTCTTCCCTAAGCCTTGTGTCGTGCTTTCTCTCCCACTTTTTTATATAATCTAATCTTTGCGGTTTTGGTAGAGATAATACTTTTGATGCGTGACTTATCCATATTTCTTTAATCCATCTATCTTCTCTCTCTTGCCTAACCTCTGCTGTCTCGTTCTGCCTCCATCTATTCATTACTCTGCTTCAAACTGATCTCCGTAGAAGTGTTTACACTCTCCGCACTCCCAATCGTAACCATCCTCACTATGATGTCTGCATAGACTGCAAGGCTCGGTGATTGTTATTGTAGAGCCATCATCCAATTTCACATCATATTCTGTAGTCATTTTACTTCTCCAATAGTTCAGGGTGTTCTACTTTACCCTTTACCTGTTTAATAAATGTCTGCCAATTAGGTAATCTATGGTCGTGTCTTTGAGCAATGATAGTTCTAAGAGTTGCGTAGTTGCAATGCATTAATCTTGTTTGCAGATAGCCCTCTGGTAGCTTCTCTTTAAATGTTTGTATATCATCACCCTTGCATCTATTCAGATAGTCTAAATACACTCCTAGAATGGGCGTAGCAAAGTTTTCTTGTGTGATAGGTCTCTTTGCTAAGGTGTGCATTGTAGAGGCTGACAGGCTCGTTGTAGCGACCTTGTATTGATCCATCTCTTGCCACCAGCTACGACTTGCTCTAATTGTAATCCAGCAACTAATAGCTCTTAAAAACTTAGAGTGACTAGCTTCTTTTTTGGATAAGAGCTTAGCTACTTTAGAGGCTTTAGTTTGAGCAGTCTTCCACCACTCTTCCAAGTCATCGCCCTCGTAATAATATGACAAACTCATACCCATTATTGCTTCTTCATAACCTGCTTCTTTATATCTAAGTATCTTCATTTACTTTCCCT
>Ga0233437_1005396_pt1 | contig 13918 bp, 11 predicted proteins | sample SI_122_August201_FD_182714 | JGI IMG/M metagenome (GOLD analysis project Ga0233437, IMG submission 182714) | Seawater microbial communities from Saanich Inlet, British Columbia, Canada - SI_122_August2016_200_MG | ecosystem: Environmental > Aquatic > Marine > Inlet | place: Canada: British... | reverse complement strand
TTGTTCTCAAAGAACGCTGACCCTATGGTGAATCCCCAAGGATTAATCCGTTTCATTACATCCAGCCTTTCATTGCTATTAACACTTCCCGCGATGAAGATGGGAAGCTTGACCGCGTTTACAAATGTATCCGTTAATTCAGCAGGATCACCATCCTGATATCGGTAAGGAGAGAGAATTATTCCATAAACGCCCTTGTCCTGCAGGTTAACACCCGCAGTGACGATTTCCTCAATAGTGCCATATAATTTCCTTGGCATTCCTTCTTTTCTACCACAGGAAGGTATCAACTCGACGGAGGATCCTTTTAGGACCTCTACAACGGATTCAAAATACTCGACCCCCATCAGATAATCAAAATCGTGTTCCAACGCGAATTTAGCAGCATCAACACATTCATGCTCTTCTTCAACCAAGGCTTCAAAAAACACTTCCTTACCAGCACTTTTCATCCGTTTTACAAGAATTGTAGCGTCCTCCGGCTTGATTCCATCCTTTTTAAACCCCCAGTGTTTGGCGGGTGCATTTTTACTATTTTCAAATACTTCAAACGCATCCTCTACGGTTACGTCATTCCAGGTTAGCATGGGAATTAAGTTTACGCTCATTTAGGTCTCCTAATATTGTCTATGATCGTTGTTTTTTGAATTACTATTTTTGTTCCAGAAATGTTGCTAATTTTGTGTATGTCTCTGACATATCCGCTTGGATTTTTTTGTAAAATACGAACATTTCATCATATACTTTGACGTTTTTTTCATTTGGCATGAATTTTTGACTGACTCGTACACATTTTTCGACAGCATCCAGTGCACTTTCAAAAACCCCCACGCCAACACCGGCCAGCATAGCAGAGCCATATGAAGAATCACCGTTTTCTAATTTATAAACCGGTTTGTTGGTCGTGTCGGCCAAGATTCCACACCAAATTGAACTTTTTGCAGCCCCACCAACAAAGCGAATATCGTCATAGGACAAGCCCATCTTATCGAACATGATCAACATATCTCGAACCGAAAACGTCACCCCTTCCATAACCGCTCTGCCAAAATGTCCGATTTTGTGAAAAATGCTGACACCAATAAAGCTGGCTCTCAAGTTGGGATCCCAGTATGGAGCTCTTTCTCCCAGGAGATAGGGGTGGAATATCAGGCCGTTGGATCCCGGTTCAATTTCCCCCGCCATTTTATCAATCAACTCATAAGCATTTTCTTTGTCGGCATAAAAAAGATCTCGGAACCAACGCATACTAAGGGCGGCAGAGTTGGTACCCGTAATTGCGTACCACATGTCAGGAACCACATAGTAATAAGTCGCGGTTTTAGGTGAAGGGCGTGGGCCTGTCGTTGGTAGGTTAATGGTCGCTGCAGTCGCCATTTTAACGACACATTGTCCTGTGCTCACGGCACCTGCTGCGAAACATTCGATGGCTGTATCAGAAGTTCCGACGATAACAGGCGTGCCTGCTGTAAGCCCTAAATCCTCAGCCGCCTTTGGTATCACACCTCCAGCAACTTCATGAGGCTCTTTGATTGGAGGCATCATTTCTACCGAAAGAGACGCCAACTCACATAAACGTTTCGACCATTTTTTATTTTTGGCATCTAGAAACATACTCCCCATGGCATCAATGGAATCCGTTTCCCAGGTGCCGGTTAGCATGAATCTGATGTAATCCTTAGCGAACATAATGTGACGAATTTTCTCGTGGACTTCAGGTTCGTTATTTTTAACCCACAGCAATTGAGGCAGAGTCCAAGTCGGTGAAGGTGGATTGAATGAAATTTCAATAATTTCTTCACCATGTTTTTCCATTAACCATTGTGATTCCTTAAAACTTCTGGAATCATTCCACATGATGGTATTACGGATAACCTTCATCTCTTCATCGAGAATTACAGCATTGTGCGTCGGAGCATCGACTGCGATGCCGATGATATCCGCAGGATTGATTCCATTATTTTGAATAGCACTTCCCAACGCCTTTTTTACAGCATCATACCACTCAGACGGATTCTGTTCGGACCAATTTGGATGTTCGTGATAAGTGGTCACCTCACTGGTTCCTGATGCCACAAATTGGCCTTTAGAATCGATAATGCTAATTTTACATCCGCCACTACCAACATCGATTCCTAACAAAAGATCTTTCATCCCAAATTCTCCAATGTTACTACGTTATTAGAATCTTGCTGGAAGTGTTCCAAATATTTAATTGCATTGATGACCATTGTCTCAGACACTTCAAAAGGCATGTTATGAGTTATTGAACCAGGTTGACACATTTTAGAGGCAACCCTTGCTAAATCCTCTTCCGATGGCTCTGACCACCCTAATTCAGTTAAGGTGGTCGGTAGGCCAATCACCCGGTAGAACGAAATCAGTTCCATGATCTCTTTATACGGACGGTCTTCAAGAAAAAGCTGTATCAACACGCCTACAGCGACTTTTTCACCATGAAATGCGATATTGGAAGCGGGGATCAACCCCAAACTGCCTGCAAATGAATGTGCGACGGCTTCTCCACCATTTTCAAAACCAAGACCACTGAGGAGAATGTTTGCTTCAATGACCTTTTCAAGAGACGGGGTAAGAAGGTGATTCTCCGCTGAAAGTTTTGCGCTGATGCCATGATTAAGAATTATATCATTGCAGAGTTCTGCGAGGGCCAATGCGGTAACCGAGCATCGACCTCCCTGAAAGTTGGTGGCATCTGATTTATAACAGGCTTCTGCCTCATATTTCGTCGCTATTGCATCACCGATACCGGCCACCAAAAATCTCACTGGTGCTGCGGCGATAATCTCTGAATCAACCAGAACCAAATCAGGATTTTTTGGTAGGAAGAGCACGTCTTCATGCACGTGATCTTCATTGTAGATAACAACGAGGCTGGAGGTTGGTGCGTCGGTTGATGCAATTGTCGGTACGATAACGGAAGCAGCCTTGATGTTGTTCGCCACTGCCTTTCCTGTATCTAGCGTTTTCCCACCGCCGACTGCCACAATGATCTCAGCTCCGAATTGCTTAGCTTGTTCGGACAGCCTTTCAATTTCGGCGTAAGAACATTCACTGGAAAAAGCAGTTATCTCTACTTGTATACCGGCCTCTTTTAAACTTTTCTGGATGCGTTCACGTGTAAAATTAAGGACAAACGCATCTCCAATCACCATGCAGCAGCTGCCATAGCTCTTGATCTTTCCTCCAAGCGATTTCAATAGGCCTGGCCCCTGGCAATATCTGGCCGGAGATATAAATATATTTTCCATTTACAATCTATTCCTTTTTAATTTACCGATGGTCAGTTGAAATGACAAACATTCCATCGAATTGTATTGCTTATTCTAGCTTTAGCAAAACTATCATTCTCTTAACCGAAAAATATCACCGGGTTGAAGTTCTTGAAACTTGGGATTAGAATCTTTTGCCCCCCAGATATAATTCTTTAAATAAAGTATCGTGATTCAAAATATCTAAGGCCTAAGGTATCAGTTTGCGGTTCGCAGTTTAACTCTTATGAATCACAAATAGGCATATAATAAATTACCTAAGGCCTAAGGTATTAGTTGTTAAATGGTATGTCAACAACAATTTGAACCGAACATGCAATTGCGTAACTATATGTAATTTTTTGCTTTATTTTAGTTTTAAAATGTAATTACCAATTGGTTATCGGAAAAGTAAGTGAAATTATTTCAGAAAATCTTCAATATTCTCAAAAAAGTAAAATGTTTGAAAAATTAAAATAGTCTTGGACACAATAGTATGGTTTTGCTTAATTTTAGGCATGTTTTCTATCAATCAAATTGATATTAACCAAATTATTTCTTGCTTTGTTCTTTATGAGTCACAGCAAGAATGGTTTTGCAGCACTTGAGCTAAAACGTCAAATCGAAACGTCTTACAAAACTGCTGGGAAGATGAAACATAAACTCATACAAGTTACGACTGAACGTGATGAGCTAAAGAAACTTTCCGGCTTGATACAGAATAATGACGCTGAACTTGACCCATATTTACATCGTTATGAAAAAAACGAAACTACAGGTCAAAATTCGTATTTCAAATGGATCATTGCAATTATTGGTAATGTAAAAAGTGCACTAACCGAAACATATCGTACGAATCGTACAGGTTATGTGGCTAGATACTTGGTCGAGTATCAGTATCATATCAATCGCTGACTTGATTTGAAAAGTGTTCTGCCGAGGTTAATTTCTGCCTTCTTCTATACACCACCGTAGCCTGGAAGGCTTCTAAAAAAGGCTGAGTTTGGTACACAATCAGAAAAATTAAAAATCGCCAGGCTCTTTTATTAATGTTTCTATTTTTAGTGATAAATTTTGAGGTTTTTTTCATCTTATGAGGTTTTCTAGAATTTACAATAGTATGGAAATATTCATATCACATTGGTATAAGCATTGTTTCACAAAAGGATTTTAGTTATGGTTAATCGAAATTTAGTCAGGGATCAAGTATACGATTATTTACGAGAACAAATGGGTAAGGGGATTCTCAAACCCGGGAGTATTATAGAGAAAAAGAACATCATGAAGGAATTAGGTATCAGTCAGACTCCACTTAGAGAAGCATTTCTGCAGCTCCAAGCCGATGGATTTGTTACTATTTTACCACAACGTGGTGTTGAAATTAATAGTCTGACATGGAGTGACATTAGAGATATATACGAAATTGTAGGAAGTCTGGAATCACGAATAATTAAAACTGTATTCCCCAAGATAGGACTTAATACAATCAAAAGAATGAAAAATGTTAATGAAAAAATGAATTCAGCATTTCTAAAAAATGATAATCACAAGTATAATATGTACAATATTCAGTTCCATAATGAGTATCTTGATTTGTCTGAAAATTTACGGATGGTGAACATAATCAAGAAACAACGACAAGTTATGTTTGATTTCCCCTTGAAAAATTATGGTGTGGATTGGAAAGAAGAAAACTATAATGAGCACTTGCAGCTTATAGAACTCATTAAGAGTGGAGATGCTGAAAAAGCGGCTCATTTTATTAAAGAGGTTCACCTGAGCTTAAAATCGAAGTACCTTGCCACAACTGAATAAATTAGAATATCCCAGTTAACCGATTACAGGACCACTGAAAAACGAGATAGTCGATATAACAAAAATTGAAATCAGGAGTGAAAAGTTGATTGAAAGACAAATTAGGGAAATCGTAGCCGGAACTTTCTTCAGCCATTCATATTTCAAGGTTTCTATTACCTGTTTAATCACGATGATACTTCCATGTTCGCCGTTAGCGCAATATCGGTTTTTCATATTATAAGATCCAAGGAATTCTCCAAAAGCTGCACCAGTGAAGACACTCCCTTGATCTGTGGCGAGATGCTTTGGTTTTCCATAATTTTTAACTCTTTTTTATGAAAACATATTATGTTGAGCAACATAGTTATTACCGGTGCCAATCGAGGAATCGGACTGGCACTTGCGAGTTTGTATAAATCTAGAGGAAATAAAGTTTTTGCTCTTTGTCGGCAAAGTTCTGAAACTTTAGATGCATTAGGTGTTGAAGTTCTTTCGGGTGTCGATGTGAGCAGTGACGAAACCTTATCAAAACTACCTACTTTGTTATCCGAAATCGAGATCGATTTATTAATCAATAACGCCGGTGTTTTGCAAAATGAAATCTTGGGCAATTTGGACGTCACTTCGATTCGACGCCAATTCGAAGTAAATGCCCTCGGTCCACTTAAAATCACTGAAGCTCTTTTAGCCCAAATTAAAGAGGGTGGAAAAATCGCATTGATTACATCCCGTATGGGGTCAATTGCAGACAACACAAGCGGAGGCCGCTACGGATACCGTATGTCGAAAGCTGCCTTAAACATAGCGGGGGTTTCCTTGGCACACGATGTGGCAGCAAGAAAAATTGCCGTAGCAATTCTGCATCCAGGACTAGTCGGCACCAGGATGATAGGCGGTGCTGGTGACATTACCCCGAACCAAGCTGCTGAAAGACTGGCCAAAAGGATTGAGGAACTAACGTTGGATACTAGCGGGCGTTTTTGGCATTCGAATGGTGAGTTATTACCGTGGTGACAAAGTTGGAGATAGCCTACAAATTAAAAAGAAAGACATTAGGGTACTTGGATAAATTGCTCGCTAGATTGACAGTCTTCACATACTGGCTCGACTATCGGTTGGAAATTGTTTGCCAACACATGTTTTTACTCTTTATCTGGCTTTTAATGGATTTTGGGTGCACTTATCCCCTTAAAATGAACAATTGAGTATATCGACACATGTTATCAATTGTATTCATCCAACCAATTTGGAAAAAGGCTCTACCAATTCCAATAGTACGGATAAATATACCATTCATTGAATTTTCCATGTAACCAAATATATGTTCACCCCTACAGCGGACTAGTGAACTTTTTTTATTCATGATTTTTTCGCTTCGGGTCAGTTTTTTATAACAGCACTCTTTAACATTGATGTGTGCTTTAACACCATATTGCTGAAGACGATTATTAATCGCAGGTGTTTGACAAGCAGAGTCATCCCATACTCCATCGTTTCTAACTGAGTCTATCAGGAATTCACCTGGTTTGCTATCGTGCATTGTTGCAGAAGTAACGAGATAATCGGTGATCAGTTTTGTGTAGATGAAAAAAATATGATTGACGGCATACGAAGGAAAATAGTTCAGGAAAAACAGATATCTTAAGTAAAACAGTTGCCAAATCAGAAGATTACGGTATAGTTTAAACTAAATATTTCATATTCTAGAATCTAGAACATAGAATGGTGGCGCAATGATAAAATCACAGGATATCTTAGTTTTGTTGAAACTAGTCACTATAGGCTCAGACAAATGGTCCTATCAGGACCTGTCGTATCAATTGGAAATGAGCGCATCCCAACTTCATGCTGCGGTCAAACGACTGTTGACTGCCAGACTGGTCAATAACACAGAAAGTAAAGCACGCCCTAATATCAGGAATATCGAAGAGTTTTTAGTATATGCGGTTAAATATTTATTTCCAGCGAAGAAGGGGGAAATCTTACGTGGTATACCGACGGCTCATTCAGCACCGCTATTAAACAATCTATTTACTGCTTCCAAGGGTGAGCCGCTTTTAGTCTGGCCCGATCCGGAAGGTAAAGTGCGGGGAACATGTCTGGTACCCATTCATAAGTTTGCGCCACAAGCGGCTAAAAAGGATGACCAGCTATATGAGCTGCTGGTGTTATTGGATGCTATCAGGGCAGGACGAGCCAGAGAGCAGGCTGCTGCCAGGGAGGTGTTAATTGAAAGGCTAAAAAAATATGATCAGGATGCATTCAAATACTGAAATACTGGAGCAGGCTGTGTCACTGTTGGAGGAACTAACCGAACAGGTTGTTTTTGTGGGTGGCTGTTCAACTGGTATGTTGATTACTGACCCTGCGGCTCCGGCCGTTAGGGTAACCCTTGATGTCGATGTTATCACCAATGTCGATAAACTTAGTGATTATTATCTATTGCAGGAAAAACTTAGGGATAAGGGATTTAAGGAAGATACCGGTTCTGATGTCATATGCCGGTATAAAAACGGTACGCTTATTCTCGATGTGATACCAACGGATGCTACAGTTTTAGGATTTGGAAACGAATGGCTGAAACCGGCATATAGGTCTGCAGAACCCGTTCAACTACCATCGGGTAAAAGAGTTAAAATGATCTCGGGACCTTATTTTTTGGCCTGTAAATTTTCGGCTTTCAAAGGACGCGGTAATGGTGACTATATCAGTCCTGATATCGAAGATATCATTTCAGTTATTGATGGTCGTCCGGAAATTATCCCGGAAGTTCGCTCGGCCGATTCAAAGTTAAAACGTTATCTGATCAATAGCTTTAAAGAAATTCTTAAGGACCGTGACTTTCATGATACCTTGCCGGGAATTCTTCCCGGTGATCAGGCCTCCCAGGCCCGGATTCCGATGGTTCTTTCCCGATTACTGACTATTGCAGAATTATCAGTAAAACAAGGTTCCTGAGCTTGTCGGTCGAAGGTTGTCCGAATGCTTGTCACACCAGTTCAACTTTGAAGGCACACTGCATGATAGTGTGTTGTGGAGGTCAATGGAATTGAGAATCAAAATTATTTTATTTATATATGCAATCTTCTGATATTATTAATATTTATTTCAAATGAGTTATAGCTTTACCGATTGCAAAATTGAATATATTAACCCTTCTCCAATAGGTTGATTGCCTAATTCTGTATAATTCCTTAAGTAAAAAACGATACTTCCTGATTAATCTTTCTAGCCAGGAATGACGGGTTATCTTATTTTCCAAAACAAAATATTGAAATTTAATAGATTGGATAATTGATTAATCAGTTTGTCAAATCTCAATTCCAGGTTTGACCCCATTCTTCTCTGAAATTATCAACGAAACACTATTTGCTAATAAATGTCTCACCTCCATATAACTAATTATTTCGCAATTTTGTTAAATCTTAGCGCTATTAACCATTACTTTATGAAATTATGAATGGTGATTATATAAAAAATACTAGCAACTGTCCATGGACAAGTGGAACCTCTTTTTTTAAGCTTCACGGCGATGAATCAGAGATATTGCGACGCAATTACCCCTAATGATGGATATATCGTTTTCTTCTTATTGAAATACCATCGTGATCAAGTTTCGTAGTGATTTCGAAATCATTTTGTCCTTATGATGAATCATATAGAATTTCCGATTTGACATATTATCAGATAAATGAAGTGTCTTCAATTTTCCGTTTTCAACCTCTTCGGCAACCGCCTTCTCTGATATTAAAGCAATCCCCCTTCCTCCCAAAACAGCGCGCTTTATCAATTCATTATTGGAGAATTCCAAATAATTGGGTATCAGAATATTGTTCTTCTTTACATATTCCTCAATAAATTTTTGTAATTCAGGCGCTGAACCGCGATGATGCATGATCATATTTTGACCTTCCAGATCCTGCGGTTTCAAAGACTGTTTATCCTTAAAAGGGTGATCAAGGGGAAAAATAATCACTAAATTTTCCTCTAAAACCTCTTCTGACACCAGATTTTCGTTTGCCACAAAATGTGAAATAAAACCCAAATCATTTTTACGAGCAACGGTGTTTTTTACCACATCATCATTGGAAAGAATATTGACCATTACCTGAATGAAAGGATTCGACTGATTGAATTGGTTGATGCTGGATGGTAGGTAGTAGTAACCGAAACTCTCACTGGAATCAATCCGTATCTGTCCTCGGATATGTTTTTGAAAACCGTGAATATATTCTTCTGCTGTTTGTTCCATTTCGAATATTTTTTCAGCAATTTCATATAACCCCTGCCCGGCATAGGTTAAACTGAGGCTTTTTCCTAAACGTTCAACCAATTTTACATTGTAATATTCCTGAAATCTCTGGATTCCTTTTGTAACAGCGGGTTGAGTAATGTTGAGCAATTCTGCTGCAGTGCTGAGGTTACCATGCTTGGCAGCCAAATAAAAAATTTTAAGTTGATTAATATTCAATTGATTTTCCCAGCTGAGTTTTTGCGAAGATATTTCGGCTTTTCACTAACCGTATTAAAACGATAACAATTGAGCAAGTTTTTCGTTTTTTGTCCCCATTATTTTCATCAGTATTTTTTAATTAGTGTTCGAACGAAAATGCCATTATTGGATATCTAACCGGTAATTGGGGGACACGTAACTCCCGCGTATTTAACTATTTAAGCCTATGCTAAAAATTGTACATGTCCCCAAATTACCTATTTTTCGTTCAGACACTGATTAGAAGTTTAAACATGATATTATTTCATGGTTTATATGATATTAATTAGTTTGACTTATAGTTTATGGATTCATATAAAAAAATCATGAAAAGATAAGGTTTTATGGATCATTGATTTGGTTTCAAAAACTTTTGCTTAAAGAACCATCGTAACACTTAAAAAGAGCCCTAAAAATTTAAACGAATATTTAATTTAACGGAGGAATGAGAATGAGTAGAGAGCCGACACTGGAAAGGAAAACGGCCATTTCTTATAAGACAGAAGAAAAAACGGTAATGCGTGGATATAATTTAAGTGATCTGGCTGAAGAGGGCTATTCATTTTATGATGCTTTGTTTGTGCTGTTCCAGAGCCGCATTCCAACCAAAAAAGAAGAAGAGATGCTAAAATACGAAATGGGAGTTTTTCTGGAACATTCCATGTCTCCGTCAGCTGTCGGAGCAATTGGTGTTAGTGCTGGACGCCCGAACCTCCCTGTTTGTATAGCCGCTGCGGTATCCACTTTTGGTGGTGTTCATGGACCGGGAGCGGCCCATGGGTATATGTTAAACAAATACTTAATGCGGGCGGCAGAAGAAGGGAAAACCGTTGATGAAATGGCCAAGATTTTGGTGGATGAATATATGGATGCCGGAAAACCGGTCATGGGAATGGGGCAACCTCAGCATATCGATAGTGACCCGCGAGCTGAACCGATCCATCTTAAACAGGAAGAGATAGAACTGGAAGGTGTTTATCTTGAGTTTCAACGAGCAGTGGAAAAGTATTTTCATGCCAGGAGAAAAAAAGATGGCCGATCCTATGTTGGAGTAAATGTAGTGGGATCAGGAAATACTGCTTTAATGGAAATCGGATTTGCTCCTAATGCAGGTTGGTGTTTAGGAAGTGTGGTCAGAGGATTCAGTTGTGCAGCCCATGCACTTTATAATATGAAGAAAGGCCGTGCCTGGGGCGCATCCCGTAATGAACCAATGGTTCAAATGATTGATTTATCCATGATTAAATACATCGGCCCTGAAGACAGAATTGTTCCTAGTCAGGAAGAGAGACAGGAATACGCCAAAAAACAAAAAGATGAAGGAGAATATAAAAAATGGGTTATCTAGAAAAAGACAAGACCGATGCATTGAATCGACTTAAAAGAGAGCGTGGCATTGGAAATCTGGCCAGTGACAAGAACCCTTTTGATTATCATGACCGTGAATATGGAACCATGCCCCAAGATTCCAAACGTGCTCCTTTTCAATGGGTATCAGAAGTTGCTTACAAAAATACTCACCGTATTGTAGCCCGAGGGTATGACACCACCGAATTGATGGAAGAGGGATATGGTATGATCGATGTCTTATTTGTCGATTATCAGGCACGCATTCCCAGTCTGGAAGAGGAACAAATGGCGAGTTATGTCATGATTATCATGTTGGAAGACGGACTTTCAGCACCAGCGTCAATTTCCCGAATTGTGGCAAAATCAAAAACCTTTCTGACTCAGGCCTGTGGTGCATCGATTATGTCATTTGGTCATGCTTTTGGTGCTTATTCCACCTTCGGGAACCGGATGGAATCCTACCTGAAAAAGATGGAACAAGAGAATCTAAGTTTACAGGAAGCCGCAAAACTACTGGTAGATGAAAGCGGATATGATGAAGCGTTAGGGGTTTCAGATTTAATGTTACAAGATCCGACAGCCAAAAAGATGATCGCCCGGGCTGAGAAACTAGGTGTAGCTGGCATCAATATCAAATTCATCAAAGAGATCGAGAAAGCTGCCCAGCAAAAAAGCGGTGAGTCCCTGGAAATAGATCTACTTGGGGCAACAGGTGCTGTAATGCAGGACCTGGGATTTACGCCGGAAGCTACCTGGGCCATTTTATCAATCACTCGATCTTTTGGCGCTGGTGCACATTATATTGAAGAAGTGGAGAGAGGTGAGTTTTCACGATTAGGACAGGATTTGTCTCCAAAGGAGAACTATGATGGTCCGGAAGATCGTCCGGTGCCACCATTAAAGGATCGGGAAAAAATCGCCACACCAGCTATCTGCAAGACACCACAAGAGTGGGCGGAACGGTTTGAGTCAATGAAGCAGGTTCGCGGTAGTGGTTTCAGTATTATTGAAGAAGTAAAAGATCCCAGTAAAAGTTCGGGAATTAATAAAGTTGGAAAACTTTAAGTGTCATTCGATTTTTATTGAGATAAAAAACATGAAGAACTTCCATTAATATGTAATGTTTAAGAAGGAAGTTCTTCAAGAGAAATACTTAAAAGAAAAGAAAATTTTAAAGAGGTACTTTTGCAGTCCTAAAAAAGACCTGCAACCCAGTTATTTTTTTGATTTAAGGAGAAAAATCGATGGAAGTTGTAAAACCTGTTAAAAGAAACGTTCTGCTAAATCCCGGTCCTGCTACCACCAGCGATCGTGTTAAATATGCTCAGGTCATTCCCGATATTTGCCCCAGAGAGCAGGAATTTGTTGATGTCATGGCTGATGCTAGAAAAGATTTGGTCAGAGTTGTTCACGGTGATCCTGAGAAATATTCCGCGGTAATTTTTACTGGTTCGGGAACCATTATTCAAGATGTGTTGGTCAATTCACTAGTCCCGGAAGACAAAAAAATCTGTGTGGTTAATAATGGGGCTTATGCTGCCAGAATGGTCGACATTGCCGGTCACTACCAAATACCCTGTGTTGATCTGGAATCCGACAGCACCCAGCTTCCCGATCTCGATTATATTCGACAGAGCATTGAAAGAGACAAAGATATTGCAGTTGTTATAGCCGTCCACCATGAAACCGGAACCGGTGTTTTAAATCCTATTCGGGAAATCGGTCAAATTGCCCATGATAATCAATGTGTATTCGTGGTTGATACAATCTCCACCTACGGATTGAGGCCACTGGATATTGAGAAGGAAAATATCGATTTTTTGATGTCATCCGCCCAAAAAGGATTGGCGGGTATGACGGGTGCCTCATGGGCAGTGGGTAACATTGCGGAAATTGAAAAATCAAAAAATTACCCCATTCGATCCTATTATTGCAATCTCTATATGCAATATGATTTCTTTAAGAAGAATGGAGAAATGCACTTTACGCCACCCGTTCAGACAATTTATGCACTGCAACAAGCCATCAAAGAGTACTTTGAAGAAGGCGAAGAAAACCGTTGGCAACGGTTAACAAAATGTTGGGAGGCGATTCATCAGGGTTTAGATGAAATGGGTCTTGATTCTGTGATTGATAAAGAAATCCAGGGTAAGTTGGTGGTTACTGTCAAAGCACCATCCGATGACAAATTTGATTTTGCGAAACTTCATGACTACTGTTTTGAACGCGGATTTACCATTTATCCCGGAAAAATGTTCGGCCTTAAAACTTTTAGATTGTGTAATCTGGGATTGATTACAGAAGACGATATTAAAGACTTTTTCGTAGTGGCGAAAGAAGCATTTAAAGAGATGGGATACTCGATTCCCCTGAAATAAAGAAATTCAGGGGACACGTAACAACCTGATATCAAGTAATAACCATTTATCTGAAAATGTACATGTCCCCGAATTTCCAAAATGCGTTAATATTTTATGTTCATCTATATTTAAAACAATTTATTAAAACAAATGGAGAGAATTATGGAAGATAATATTCAAGAAATGTATGCCAGAGCCCGAAAAGCTTTTCAAGAAATTGAATTTTGGCCACAAGATAAGGTCGATATGATGGTACAAGCAGTTGCCTGGGAATTAATCCGTCCGGAAGTTCGTGAAAAACTAGGAACCCTGGCAGTGGAAGAATCCGGCATTGGCGTCATTGCAGACAAAGTCGCCAAAATCAGAAATAAAACTTATGGAACTTTGTACGATCAACTCGGTGTTAAAACCTGCGGGATGATTGATGAAAACAAAGAACTGGGCGTTAGAACGTTTGCCAAACCAATCGGCGTCGTCGCTAATGTGGTACCATGTACCAATCCTGAGTCGACAGTCTGTTGTCTGGCACTGGGTACTTTAAAAACGCGTAATGCGATGATCGTTTCTCCCCACCCCCGGACTCAAAAATGCTCTTACGAAACCGTTCAACACGTTCGTAAAGGATTAGCAAAAGTTGGTGCTCCGGAAGA
>Ga0233437_1005393_pt1 | contig 13925 bp, 12 predicted proteins | sample SI_122_August201_FD_182714 | JGI IMG/M metagenome (GOLD analysis project Ga0233437, IMG submission 182714) | Seawater microbial communities from Saanich Inlet, British Columbia, Canada - SI_122_August2016_200_MG | ecosystem: Environmental > Aquatic > Marine > Inlet | place: Canada: British... | reverse complement strand
CTGAAGCCAACTCATCCAAGAGAAGTAACTTCGGTTTGCAAGCAAGTGCACGAGCTAAATCAATGCGCTTCAACTGAACAGCGTTCAAACGGTCTGCTGGCGTATCAATAGGCAAATTAAACTCAACAAAGTCAAGCGTTTTTTTAGCTCGTTCATCCGCTGGCATCGCATCTTTACCAACAGAACCAAAAATAACACCCACTTTCACATTTTCTAAAACAGTTAATTGCGGAAAAGGACGAGGAATCTGAAAAGTCCTAGCCATCCCCTTATGGCACATTTTTTCTGCCGACAAGCCCGTAGTTTCTTCCCCATTAAAATAAACCTGCCCCTCTGTAGGCGCAAATCTCCCTACAATAGAATTTATAAAAGTGCTTTTTCCCGCGCCGTTGGGACCAATCAAACCATAAACCTGACCCTCCTCAACTTGCATAGAAACCTGATTGACAGCCGTCAAGCCACCAAACCTCTTGGTAACTTTCTTTGTATCAAGTATTAGCATATTTTTACCTCACTGAAAAAACAACTGTTTTTGGGGAGAAGCGGATACCTCAACATTGTTGCATCAAATTAACACCGTGCCATCTTCAACATCTTTCTGCCCCCTAATATCCCCGCTTCGCACGTGAATTTAGGCTTGCTACGCGCTGTGGACACATTGTACTGTAAACAACCTAGCGATTTGAAACCTGACAGGTCTTGATAGACCTGTCAGGTTTTGTAAAACACTCAAACTTAAGGAACTTGGAGTTCCTGAACAGCACCCTCAATTGGGAAGATCGGTTTGCCTAAGCATTTGCCGCCTTCAAAGGAATACTGCAAAACAGGGAATGTGTAGAAGCCAGGCCCAACAACAGGGTCAGGAGTAGTTTCTGGTGTGTATTTATACTCAACCATAACCAAGCCATCGGTCATAGACCATTCACCAGTCCAAACTTTTTCTTCAACAAATTGTTGGATCAATTCGCTTGAAAGTTCACCATGCTCATCATAAACAGCTTGAGCAATTTCCATGAACATCTTGGTGCCGTCATGAGCCAGACCAGCCGAGGATGTACTGGGAGCCAAATCGTAGCGTGATTCAAATTCTTCGGCAAAAGCAAAGCCAGCATCGCTAGACCAACCAGCAATCTGATCAATAACATTGGTAGCAGAATCGCCAGTCAGGGAGCAGAAATCTACCCAGCCAAGCCCATCAGCAATAATCAGACTTTCCAAACCAACCTCATCAGCTTGCTTAATCAAAGCAGTAATGGAGGGAGGAGCGGTACTCGTACCAGCAATAACAGCAGGATTGAGGTCTTTGAGTTTATTAAGGAAAGGATAGAACTCTGTTTGCTCAAGAGGGAAATACTCTTCAGATACAACTTCCCAGCCAGCTGCTTCAAAGAGTTCAATTGCGCCAGCACCAAAACTGCGACCCCAGTCAGTATCTTCACCATAAATGGCGACGGTTTTTGCTTCGGGGGTAAATACGCCTTGTTCAATATAATACTCTAGAGCATCAACATATTTATTGCCCAATTTTGCGGGTGTGGGCCAGCCTTTCATGCTCCAATATCCATATTTATCGGTATCAGAAGCAAAAGTCTCGTTAACCTTTTCTGTAGCACCAAAACCAAAGATATGAGGAATTTCATGCTTAGCAGTAACTTCCATCACAGCTACAGCAACTGAACTATGCCAGTTTAGCGCACCAGCTTGAATGCCATCTTGTACTACAGCTTGCTCATAAGCCTGAGAAGCCTTGGCAGGGTCAGATTGGGAGTCAACCCAAACAGGTTCAATTGTATAAGGACCAATTTTATAATCATACTCTTCTAAGGCAATAGTAGCTCCACCTTTGAATTGTGCGCCAGTCTGGGCACTAGGACCACTATAAGGACCCATAAGCCCTAATTTGAAAGTCATATCTTCAGCAGCAGGCTCTTCGACTTCTTCAGCAGCAGCTTCTTCTTCGGCAGCGGGTGCTTCAGCGGCGGGTTCTTCGGCGGCAGGCGCTTCGGCAGCAGGGGCACATGCACCTAGCACCAAAGACAGAGACAGTAGAATCGCTAAAATTAAGGCTAGACTGGATCGTTTGAATTTCATTCTTTACTCCTTCTTAAGTAGATTGTGTTTAAAAATAGATTGGGAAATACTGGTGCTTTCTATATTTTCTTTTCTAACAACACCTCCTTGTAGAATTTAAAAATACAGTTCTCCTAATTTGTTAAAAACTCTGGAAAACTTTGGCGAAAAGTCTTGTGAAGCAAGAAAAAGCACTGGAGAAACTCATATAAAATTATGAGCAATAAGAGTGCCTTTTTAACAAAAAAAAAGGAAAAAGCAGTGCTGCTCTTTCCTCGAAAGGGCAGTTCTTTTACAAAAAAAATTCTTCTGGCTTATTAGTTGGGCTTTTAGGTAACAAATCACCTCGCAACTATCAACCTAACTCACAAAAACATCCTATATTTAGAGGGGATTAGTACTTCTATCGTATATCTGTAATATATCAGAGGATTTCTGGCTTGTCAAACAAGCACTCTTCACGCAATAGCTCTCAATATCCAAAAACAATGAGCAGACTCTTCAGCTCTACGTACAACACTCAGCTTTTCTATTTCAAACTCAATTTTCTGCATAAAAAGATTAATAGAGAGAGGTTTAGCACATTTTACGAGTAAAAAATTGAGCATATTGGGGAATAAAAGAAAAAACAAAGCCCCCTTTGTATTGAGGAGGGGGAAAACTCTAATTGCATAAATAATTTATAAATATCAAAAAAACACGCCAAACCTTCAGTTTCCTAAAAGTTTGGCGTGGTATTAAACTTGGTAAATTAGTTGCTATTTCAGCTTTCTAAGTTCTGCACTCAAGGCAGGAAGCACCTCATGCAAGTCGCCGATGATAGCATAATCAGCTTTGATGACCATAGCTGCTTCGGGATCGGTGTTAATGGTCAAGATTTTCTCAGATCCCATACAACCTACCCAATGTTGAGTGGCGCCACTGATGCCACAGGCGATATAAAGGTCAGGCGAAATGCGAGCGCCCGTCTGCCCGACTTGGACAGAGTGAGAACGCCATCCGCTATCAGTAGCAACACGAGAGCAGCCGACAACGCCGTCGAGAAGTTCTGCTAATTCTTCCAAAGCACCGAAACCTTCTGGGCTGCCAACACCGCGCCCGCCACCAACGACGACCGAAGCATCGGTAATTGAGACACCCTCTGCTGCGGGAACCTTCTCTACAACTCGGACACGAAGGTCTTTGTCATCCAGAGTTGGCGTGACTGTGTTTAACTCAAGCTCGCCAGAAATCGGAGCTTCTTCGGGGGTGACCATAAAAGGAGCTACGGTGAACAATTTCATTTTTGCAGTGTAAGTAGCTTCTTCTAAAAGGCTCCCGCCCCAGCGTGTGCGTGTAATTTTGCAAGGGTCGCCCGGCTCAATCTCTACGCAGTTGCTAACCATAGGAAGGCTCATTTTAGCGGCAACGCGCGCTAAGACTTCGTTGCCACGTTCGCTACTCGGAGCAAAAACCGCAATTGGGCTTTCTGCTTCTGCAACCTGAACCATACTCTGCGCCCAAGCATCTGGCGCATAATCGCTCAAGCTCTCGTGCTGAATAAGGTGAGCGCGTGAGACACCATAAGCCGCCAACTGGCCAGCCAAATCATCGCCTGCTTCGCCAATTAGAATGGCTTCTAGCATCGTATCCGAATTCTTAGCAAGGGTGCGCGCTAAGGTGAGCATTTCTAAAGTTCTTTCGCTCAATGCCCCTTGGGCGTGTTCTATCAATGTGAGTATCATGATTGAATCACTCCTATCTCTTTAAGGACTTCAACAGCTCGTGGCACTGCGTCTACGCCTTTGCCAAGAATTTCTACCGTGCTACCGCGCTCTGCCGGTGGTTTAAGTCTGATTTTTGCAACACCGTCTTCGCTCCATTCCGGTTCAATGCGAGCAAGTGGTTTCTTTTTGGCTCTCATTTTGCCAATCATCGGGGGATAACGCGGCACGTTAATGCCTTCTTTGATGGTGAAAACAGCGGGCAAGGAAACTTCATAAACTTCCCAGCCTTCTTCGGCTTCTCGTTTTACCTTTGCCTTGCCATCTTCGATCTCGATCTCTTTGATGCCTGTTACGCAGGGGAGACCAAGTTCGTGAGCAACACGGATACCAACCTGATAGCCACCAATATCGGCAGATTCATTGCCGAAAAAGAGCATATCAAATGCCTCTCCTTCTGCCTGAACAGCAGAAACAATGGCTTTAGCGGTTGCTGTAGCACCCCACTCGCGCCCATCGGTTTCTAAGAGAATGCCTTTATCCATGCCTATTGCCATTGCTTCGTGCATTTGGGCAATGGCGTCTTCTGTGCCAAGCGTTAGAACGGTTGAGCTTCCGCCGTGCTTTTCTATAAGTTGCACGGCTTCTTCAACTGCACATTCTTCATGTGGGCTGGCGGCAAATCCCAGATATTTTGTTTCTATCTCTTGCTCATCTTCGGTAAGGATTATTTTCTCACCCGTGAGCGGGACTCGCTTAATGCTTACAAGTATATTCATTTGGGTTTCCTTTACTTCGCAAAGAAACTCGGTTTTTCTTTTTTTCTATAAGGATTTATTGATAAGCGCCTTGATTTAGAAAAGGAGCCTTTCTTTATCAGAAAAAACAGAGTTTTTCAGTGGAGGCTTCGAACGTGTTTTGGGCTTGAGTGCCGCCCCCAAGCATCTGTGCGGCGTGGACTTTTCTACGATGTTCTCACCAGCGACAATGTTGATAGCAGCACCCCAGCTTGGGTCACGTTCGTCCCGCATCCTTATTATCCAAAAAACCTGACAGGTCTTCGCGTAGCACTTCGAGAGAAACGAAGAAGCAGAGACCTGTCAGGTTTAGAGTCATTCAATTAACACTTCATCCGTTCGTCTTTGGGGTCAAAGAGTGGAGTGCTTCCTGCAACGGCAACGGTTACGGGGTATAGCTCTTCCATATATACCACTGCTAGTTTTGTGCCTTCTTTTGCGTATTGGGGTGGCAAGTAACTGAGCAAAATATATTTGCCTACAGAGGGCCCGTTTCCTGCGGTGGTTACGTAAGAGCGTCTGCCGTGACTATCTACAATGGCTTCGCCTTCGGGGGTGACGATTGGTTCTTTCCCTTGCATGTAGCGGCGCACGCCAGATTTGGAGGTGTGGTCATCTACGGTGAGGGTGCAGAGAATGGCGGCGAGGTCTTCTTCGCGAGCTTTTTTATAGGCTTCTTTGCCGATGAAGTCGTGGCGTTTCACGAATTTGCGTGCCAGACCAGCTTCAACGGGGTTGTATTCGGTTTCTAGCTCTGCGCTCATCAGGCGGTAGCCTTTTTCGATACGTCCTGTTGTGCCATATACGCCGATACCGACGGGGGTAACGCCAAATTCTTGGCCGGCTTCCCAGAGGGTATCCCAGAGTTTTAGACCGTGTTCCATTGGTGCTGAAATTTCCCAGCCCAGTTCGCCGACATAAGAGATGCGTAATGCCCAGGCTTTGACGGTGCCAATTGTGAGACTCTTGGTAGTGCTGTAGGGGAAACCTTCGTCAGAAACATCGTCTCTCGTTACTTTTTCGAGAAGTTTGCGGGCGTTGGGTCCCCATACGCCTACTGTGCAGAGAGCTGAGGTTCGGTCTTCAAATTGGACAGAGCCATCTTCTGGCAGGTGATCCATGAACCATTTTTTGTCCCGTGCGCCGTCGCCGCCACCGGTGACGATGCGGAAGGCTTTTTCGCCAGTTCGCATAATGGTGAGATCGGCTTTGAAGCCACCATTTATGGCGAGAAGCGGGGTATATACGGCTCGTCCAATGGCAACATCCATTTTATTGACAGCCATATTTTCAATATAGTCTAATGCGCCTTCGCCTGTGACATCAAAAATGGCAAAAGCTGTCAAGTCAACCATAGCAACCTTGTCGCGCATAGCCAGGTGTTCGGCATTTGTGATCGGCGACCACCAGCGGGAATCCCATTCGTTGGGGCGGTCGTTGACTTTGTCGCCGTACTCTTCCATCAATTTTTCATTGGATGCGTACCACTGTGGGCGTTCCCAGCCAGCGGTTTCGAAGAATACTGCGCCAAGTTCTACCTCACGGGGATAGAAGGGGCTAACACGGACATTGCGGTTTGAGTTCCATTGTTCGCGGGGGTGAACGATACCGTAGGTTTTGATCCAGCCTTCTGAGGTGCGATCAATAACGTGTGTTTTGGTGCGAGCATATTCATAGCAGCGGGAAATATCTGAAGCGTGAATATCTATCTCTGATACGCCGTTTACCATCCATTCAGCGGCGGCACGACCAAAACCGGGGGCTTCTTTGATCCAAATTGCGGCTACAGACCATAAGTTTTTGGCACCGGGGATTTCACCGATCATGGGCATACCATCTGCTGTTAGTGAGAGCAAGCCGTTGATAGCGTGACGAACGCCCACGCTCTCATCTGCCAAAATTTCGGGCATGAGTTCCATGGCGTCTTCCATTTGTGGCTCAAAATCTTCTTCTGTAAAAGGTAATTCTGTTGGGGACATAGCAGCTTCTGCAATGGAGGGAATATCGTCCGGCTCCATCAAAATGGGGCGATGAGCATAAGAGCCAACTTCCATGCCGTCACCACTTTGGCGTTCGTACATGAGTGGGTCCATATCGCGGACGATGGGATATTCGATCTCGCCTACTGTATCTTTAAGCATAGGGATAGGACCAGCGGTGAGCATTTGGTGAACAGCGGGCATCAGAGGAATATCTACACCAGCCATTTCAGCAATACGCGGGCTCCAAACACCGCAGGCAATCACAACATATTCGGCTTCGATGACACCTTTTTCGGTGGTTACGCTTTTAATGCGCCCATCTTCTACATCTAAATCTAAAACTTCAGTATTCGGGAAAGTGCTAAGCGCGCCCATTTCTGTTGCTTTTTCACGCATAAGTGTGCCGGTGTGGAGCGAATCTACTACGCCAACACCTGGTGAATAAAAGCCGCCCAAAAGAATGCTTTCATCAACATAAGGCACCAATTCTTTAATTTCTTCTGGCGTAATCAGTCTCGATTCGATACCCCAGGATTTTGCCGAAGCCATTCTGCGCCTAAATTCTTCCATGCGCTCTTCGGTACGAGCGACTTCAATGCCTCCACATTCGGTGAAAACGCCTAATTCTTTATACTGATTCATACTATCTACAGTGAGTTGAGCCATTTCTTTGGTATGGTCAACGGGGAAGATGAAGTTCGAGGCATGCCCTGTAGAACCGCCGGGGTTAGGGAGCGGTCCCTTATCTAGAAGAACAATATCTTTCCAACCTAATTTTGCAAGGTGATAAGCAACGCTATTTCCTACGATGCCCGCACCAATAACAACAGCTTTGGCTTTCTTTGGTAATCCAGTCATTCGTAAATCTCCTTTTAATAAAAAATGGGGGTTTAATAAGCAGAAGTTCTAATATATCACAGATATATTAGAACTGTATCCTATCGTGTTTTTCTCCAAGAGTCAAACAAAATGAGTTTTTTTTAGCTTTTGGAATCGAAAGTCGAGAGACTTTCGTATATTGAGAATAGCGGTTTTACTTTACTGGGCGTAAGAGGAGACTAAATCGTTTTTCTTGGATTAAAAACCGCTTCGCGCTTAACCTTACTTGGTTGCCGTCAATCAACATTTTCGCGGGCGTGAGCCTTAATCTGCTCATGCCGCGAAAATGCTTGGGATTCGGCACCCAAGCCCAAATCGCGTGCGAAGCGGTTTCATATCTGCAATTTATTTCAAAATTTCATCCACATAATTGAGAACAGCATCTAACGCAACCAACTCTTTTTCTTTCACGGCGCGCAATTTGACTTCAACATTGCCCTCTTTCAAGCCGCGTTCGCCAAGCGTGATGCGCAGTGGGAGCCCGATTAAATCGGCATCTTTGAATTTGACCCCTGCGTGCGTATCGCGGTCGTCGTAAAGCACAGAAAAGCCTGCTTTTTGCAGTTTTTCATATAGATCGCTCCCAATAGAGAGCGTATCCATTTTCCTGCCGGGAATCACCATCAGATGAATATCATAGGGCGCGGCTGCTAAAGGGATTTTTAGCCCATTTTCATCGTGATGGCTTTCTGCCAAAGCCAGAAGCAGCTCTGTGGGGTGAAGTGTTATTTCTTCATCTTTTATTTCTGCAATCAGGTCGGTTTTGAAGCTTTTGAGTTTTCCCTCACAGTTTGGGCAAGTATCGCCCTCATTCGCTTCTACCAAGTCCGCAACGATCTCGGCTTTATAATCGCGCTCATAGTTGAGGTTGAGTAGGTGATAGCCTTCTTCATTTGCGCCCGCAACAAGGTTCGGGGATTGGGGGATGAGATCGTCTACCACAATGAGCGTATTTTTTAGCCCAATTGGTGAAGCAAATCCTGGAGATGCGCCAGCGGCAACAATTTCTTCATAGGTTGCAGCCTGAAAATCACCGACGTGCTTTTTGAGTTTGGCTTCGCTAAGCTGCATATCACCACGTACTACAACAAAAATCAGTTTTTTATCTGAAAGACGCGTTAGCATAATGGCTTTGGCCGTCTTTTTTGTAGGGGTATTGAGAAAATCTGCCAAGGCTTCGATGGTATAGCAATTTGGGGTAAGAACTTTTTCGGTTGGTAGTTTATCTTCTACTAAGGGGCTTTCTTTTGCAAAGCATGCCAAATCTTTGCGGGCGGCGTATTGACAAGCCGAACATTCTAGGGCTATTGCTTTGCCCGTAGAAATGGCAAAGTGGATTTCACCATTTTCTGCTTCAATAATGGGGAGTTTAATATCATTAAATAGAGAAACTGGTTTTTGCCCCTTTTCAAATTCTTCTTGTAGCCCGGTTATTGCCCGTTGCCCCAAAGCTGTGATTTCATTCTCACGTGTTAAATAACTCGCGCGAACAAGCCAGGCGAATCCCTCTGTCCGTGCATTGGACGGAGCTTCGCGTAGGGTCTGAATACCAGATTTACTAAGACGCATTCCTTTTCTCCTAATTTATTCCAAAAGATGTAGACTAGATGTTTTCATTGATTGGTTATAAGAAATAAAAATAAACCCGCATTAAATAAAATATAGCCACTGATGCCAGATACTAGTAATGGCATATTTACTAATAATCTCCAAAACCGACTTGCGAAAAAAACAACAAGAGGAATCCAGACTAAACCCATCGAACCTAGAAGGCTCACAAACAGAACAATGTAAAATAATATGTTTAATGATGTAGAGTGATTATGTAAGGGTGAACGTAGCAAATACTGATATATCAAATAGATCAAACCCACTGAGACTATTGATATAGAAGATACTATTAATAAAGGTGTTTTATTTTTCAATGAGCTAACCGACCAAGAATACCAGAAGGTTGTACTGCCTATTGTTAAGATTATAGGCAGTGAAATTCTCACAATCCCAACTGAAAACAAAGGAAATCTGTAGAGGCGATCAAAGATTTTATCGAACGATTTGGCTAAATCAACAACAACATCTTTACCCAAAACGCAAGGAATAAAAACTATAGTTCCAAAAATCATTATTAAAACTGAAAAAGCAATCATTTAAGTATCTCTAGATACGTTAAGCACCAGTTTTTGTGATAGACCTCTTGCATAAGTGCTTAGCCGCCCTTCGCGTAGCATACTTAGTGCGGCGGCATATTTCTGAGAAGCCTGTGCCGAGGGTAACGCAGAAAGCATGGATAAAATAGACTTTTGCAAGAGGGCTAATGTAAAAATAAAAATGCTCTAGTAATTGTTTCTTGCAAAATATCAGTACCGTGTGATTTTTTTACCGAATTTACAAATGATTGGATTTGAGTTTTACCATATATTTCAGAAAACTAATTCTCTCAGAAATAGGGCTTAATTGAAAAAAAGATAGCGATTCTGTTTTCTCAGCACACCTTTACAACCTGAGTTTGGCAATAAGATAAAAGCAATCTTATCATATATCCTTTTTTATAGAGTCTGGGCGTGGTATTAAAGTTTAAAATGTCGCACCATCATTCCCTTCGGTCTATACTGCAATGCCTCCGCCAGATGCGTGGATTGGATACTTTCTTCCCCAGCCAAATCTGCAATAGTGCATGCCAGTTTCAGAATGCGGTGATAGGCTCGCGCAGATAATTGAAGCTGGGTCATTGCAGCCTTGATAAGTTGCTGCCCCGCATCATCTAATTCACAAAATTGACGCACTTCGGCAACGCGCATATCGGCGTTGGTCATCACCCCGTTATTGAGACCAGCGAAGCGCTCGCGTTGATATTGCCGTGCTTGCTCCACTCGAGCGCGAATCTCATCCGAGGTTTCTCCTTGTCGATTATCAGACAATTTCTCGAAATCCACGCGCGGCACTTCGATATAGATATCTATCCTGTCGAGCATGGGACCTGAAATCCGTTTTTGGTAACGCGTCACGGTTTGGTGGGAGCAGGTGCAGGCTCGTTTGGGGTCAGAAAAATAGCCACAAGGCTAGGGATGAACACAATAGACACCTTTTTTCTTGCTCAATGAAAAGTAAAAGGGTAATTTTGAAGGCATATCTAAGCTAGACAGTATTTAAGTTTTCGTTTTTGTCAGGAAAAACGATTGGATTTCTTATGCGGTTTATTGAACGCAACAGGAACCTATTATGCAAAAAAAACCGTACACTTTTCTGTTAATTGATAACATGAGGTTATTGTCCACGGTATGTCCATGCCGTGGACAACAGCCACGTATATTTCGTTCCAAGTTTGGGCGTAATCAGAAATGTGTATCACTTTCAAGATTGCCACTCCCATTCTTCAGGGTTCCAAACTCCATTATCCAGTCCTTGTAAAACGGGGCTTAGAAATTCCTGAGTTGCCTGAATAGCCTCATCAAAATCGGTGAAGGGGAGTTCAAGGTCTTTTGCAAAACGCCTGTATCTTGACTCCCAACTTGCAGGAATTTGATCAAGCTGGCTGGGTATGACATCCCCTCGTGTTTCAAAAACGGCCTGAATAGCAGAAGACAAGTGATCAGACTGTAAATTTGTATCCATACTGGCAAATAGAAGTATGTCGACAAAATCTTTGACGCGGCTATTCTCTGTAGAACGCAGACGAACCAGCGCATGTAGTTTTTCAGCGATATGCTGCGATATAGGGTAGCAAGGAATTGCAGGAGAGGCCACTTCTGCAAAAGCCAGATAATTTGGAGGTGTTAGGTAATCAACAGCTTCCACGATCGGGTCTCCGTATCCTATATCAATATGGAAGCGCTCAAAGACCCGCCCTGCCACTCTGCTTGTCACCCGAAAGCGTATTGCGGAACCTGCATCAAGATTTAGGTCCGAGCGTTCGACAAAAAACTCAAAATAGTCCTCTGCATCCTGATGGAGTGCCTCTAGTAATTCTTCTGCAATTTGATCTTCCACGATTTCTCGTGCTAACAAATCAACATCCTGAGTTGTTCGGGCTTTCTCCGTTCGCAATTGCAGAGCATAGCCTCCCTTTAGTATCCAGCGATCATCCAGTCGCACCATGAACCTTTCAAAGGCGATCATTTTTCGCAGGCGAGGAAGTTTTTGGGGTGAGTTTTCAGAACGAAGGCGATCTTCAAGCGCCTGACGGAAGGCTGGTGCAGATGAATATTTCATAGATTGATTCTTTCAACGGTTTGGCTAATAAGCCTTTGTATCCTTGCTGAACGCTTCTTGCTTTCTTGAATAATTTTTTCTTTGGTTGTCATCCCACGACGCAGGGACTGATATATGGCAAGTCGCACTTCTTCATCGCCGACATTAGCAAAGGCGCAATCAATAATGGTTTTGGCTACAGTTGTGATGGGTAGCCCCTCAAACGAGGTAATATCATCAGGTTTAAGTTGAATCGTATGAACACGGATACTCTCTCTTCGTCTGGAAGCTGTGGGAGGGAGAATCAGATGAATTTCATCAGGGATAATGTCCGAAAGTTCATAAACATAGAGAGCGCTTTGAAACCCTACTACAGCGTTTTTTCCCGCACGTAGAAGGGCACGGTGAATCTCTTCAAAGTTGCTGGCAGGAAACTGAACAAACCGATAAACACCATAGCCAGCCTTTATTAATTTCCCACGTTCAATATCTCGGTAAACCTGATTGCGTTGAAGACCAAGTTGCCTAGCTTGCTGCAGAGAAAAATAACCCGCCTGATCTTCAGCTATTTGATAGAGTTCTAGTTCTTTTTCAAGCTTCATAATATATATGGGTAAAAAGAGTACGCTTTAGTACTCTCTATGCACACATTATACGCTAATAATGCGAATTAGTATCTATAATATTGAAACGGCATACTCAACCCGAGACCGAAATTTATACCCGTACACACGGTTTATACCGCACTGAGCTTATAACAGCGATAGGGTAAAAATTATAAGAACTAGACTTGCCACCTAATACACTTTTTGAAGCATAGCTACTCGATAAAATAGGTAAAAGCAACTATTCCATTTTTTTGGGCAGACAAACTAGCACGGATAAAATCTACCGTGACTTCTTCAGGTGTGACAGTTACACGCAAGTGGCCTGAACCGGCCACAACATCGCCGTTGATATAACAACTAGCAAATCGCTCGCGTTGACGTTGTCTGGCAGCCTCTACCCAAGCACGGATCTCTTCCGAAGCTTCTCCCTGTCTATTATCAGACGGTTTTTCAAAATCCGCGCGGGACACTTCGATGTGGATGTCAATTCTATCAAGCATGGGACCAGAGATACGTTTTTGGTAGCGCGTCACGTTTGAATGAGAGCAAATGCAGGCTTGAAAAATACCCGCATGCGTAGAATTGGATAGTCAATTAAGGAGAAAAAGGTAGCATTAAAGATTAATGTTAATTGAGCAATCAGGTTTTGTCTCTTAGCTTTTAGCTTATTTTCTCGAAGATTCTAAATGAAGAGTTGGTGTTATTTGCCTGCTCTTAGCATCCCTGTAACGGCTCCCCATAACGGGCAACGATCATAAATTCCGAAAAATGCAATAATCCCAGCGATGCCCAGCACAAGCCAATTGTCCGTAGAAACCCCGACAATACCCAGCAGAAAGCCAGCTCCCAGCCGTAGCATACAATCGAAGTTAGAGATGGGGATTTTCACATCGCTACCATCCGCAGATGTTGCAAACATGGCGCGATAAGCTGCCTCGTTCTTCGTGCCAGTAACGCGAGCAATCACCTCCCCACCGCGAAAAACAAGGACGGTTGGCAACCCAAGAATATGATATTTCTTGAGAATTTCGCTTGAGAGATCGGCATCAATGGCGAGAAAATCGACATCGTTGCTGTATTCTTGTGCAAGTTTTTCAAGAATGGGTTTGGTGATTTTGCAAGGCATGCACCATGCTGCCCAAAAATCGACAATAACGGGTTTTTCTTTGACTGAAATTCTTGCTGAAAATTCTGATAAGTTCATGGCTTAAATAAGCAGAGCGGATGAAGCTTCATCCGCTCTCGCTAATAGGTCTTTCTACTCTTTATGAGTGCTAAGTTTGAAAAGGCTGTAGATTGGGCAAAAAGAAACAAACGATGTGAGCAAGAAAACACCTGCCAAAACGACGAGTACAATGCCGAGCGCGCCCGTTACGATGCCGCCAAAATAAAGATAAGCGAAGAGTGCTGCAACAACAACACGGATGGTGCGGTCGATATTAGACATATTGCGTTTCATAATAATTCTCCTTGAGTGATTGAATAAGTATGCCCATTCTAAGAGATGAGGGGAGAATTGTCAAGGGTTGTTCAGTTCTAAAAGATACGGTTCTATGTTATTCTCTTTCTAACTTTAGTTTCGCCAAAATAATGAGCATTGGAAATCTGGTAGGATAGGTTATATCCCTGTTCAAAACCAGAGGTCTCCAATGCTCACAACAATTGTACAACATTCGCAAGACCTTGTCGCATTTATTT
>Ga0233437_1005392_pt1 | contig 13929 bp, 17 predicted proteins | sample SI_122_August201_FD_182714 | JGI IMG/M metagenome (GOLD analysis project Ga0233437, IMG submission 182714) | Seawater microbial communities from Saanich Inlet, British Columbia, Canada - SI_122_August2016_200_MG | ecosystem: Environmental > Aquatic > Marine > Inlet | place: Canada: British... | reverse complement strand
CAGTAGTCGGCACAGCCCGTCCCTTGGGTACTGGTTTTATCGGGATGGTGATGGTGATGTCGATCACAGCAGCCTCCCCCGTCGTTTCTTCTTTGCGTGCACGCTCTCTGCTGGCAATGTCCGCAGCACGTCTAAGCAGTCGCCGTGTAGTATCTTGACGTCGGGAACCTTCACTCTTCCTCCCCATCCATCATCGCATCGAAGTCCTCTTCGCTACCGCTGGCCTTCCATGCCTTGTACTTGGCGGGGTCCACATATTTGTGCCACAGTCCACCGTTGTCGCACGAGCAGATACACTCCAGGCAGTCGGTGCAATGGGCACAAAAGTCCTCGCCACACTCAGGGTGGGCATCGATGGTTTCGACGAAAGCGCCGCCTCGAATGGTGCCGTCGGCAAGGTGAAGGTGGCATTTCATGTCAACAAACCTCTACCTTGCCACCTGGCAAAGTGCGAATCAGGGAATCGGCAGATGCCCACACTTCTTCATCGTGGCTCACCAGATAGAACTGTCGCACGCCGTTCATGGCCATGGCCTTGCGCTTGCGCTCAAAGTAGCTGGCGCGGTTGTCAGCATCCAACGCAGCGCTGCTCTCGTCCGCCCACATCGTCTCCAATGAGGTCGGCAATTGGTGGTTCATGTACATGGCCAGAGAATCCTTGATGGCGTCGGACAAAATGACGCCCTGCCCGCCACTGACGCTTTCAAGCACTTCCTCAACGCCGCGCTCGGCATCCATCACGCGCAGCGAGAATACATCCTTGTACGGGGATTCGCCGGGGCGCGGTGCCTTGCGGGCTTCCATTGTCGTCACCCGCACCTGGAACCTATCGCCATATGTCTCTGACAGCAGGGCGTTGGCCGTGGCGCTCACCTTCGGGCCGGCCGCGTCTATCTCCAACAGTTGAATCCCGTCCTTGCCCAATGCACCGGTCAACACGCGCCACGCCATGGCCTCGAACTCCAATGCCTCACGCCGCTGCTCCAATGTGCGCGCCTTTTGCGCCACATCACCTATTTGCTCCATGCGGCCTGCAAGCCCGGCCAACTCCCGCGCCACATCGGCAACGTCGTCGCGACTTTGCTTCAGCACCAGTCGGATCTCCCGTCCCTCGTCCTGTGCCACCCTGTAGGCATCGTTCAGGCTCTCAGTGTCGGGCACGGCCTCAACCTTGGCCTGCAATGCGGACAGTGCTTTCTCCAAGTCCGTTTCCTGTTCACGGCGCGTGGCGATCTCTGCCAGTGCCTTCTCAATGTACGGCTGGATCTCTGCCAACTTGCGCAACTGCGACTGCTCGCGCTCAAGCCCTGTGACCTTGTGTGACAAGTCGTCGGCTGTCTTTTGCACTGAGCGCTGCTTGCCCGTAATTTCCGCCACCACGAAGCCGGCCGCGTCCATCTCCGTCTGCGCCTCGTCCACCGCCTTCACCAATGCGGGCACCTGTTCTGCCAGCACCTTCGTGGCCGCAAACTTCGTGGCCATGTCCTGTGCTGTGTTCAAGTCAGTGCGGGCCTTGGTCAATTGCGGATCTATGTCTTTCATCTTGTCTGAATGGACGGTGACAGCACCCTCGTCCACCGCCAGTTCTATGACCTCTTCATCTAATGCCTTGGACTGGGCCTCCAATTCGGTGATGCTGTCGCGCCGCTCAACCGCCCCGGCAATCAGTTGGCACCCCGAGTACTTGCCCTTGGCTTCGCACGGTACGCCGTCCAGCACCGCAGCCTGTTTGCTGGCCTCGTCAATGCGTTCCTGTACTGCCTCCAGTTTCATCTTCAAGCCATGCTGCTTGTCCCACAACGCTGCATGTTCTTCGTGTTCCCGCTGCGCCTTGTCTAAAGCCTTCTCCAGTTTGGCCACTGCCTTTTTGTGAGCATCAACATCAACGTCGCCCAATTTTTCCAACAGCGCCGCCGCCTCCTTGGCCTTGTCCAACTCACGTTCCATGGACAGCACCCGGCCCCGGGCGGTGCCCACCGCTGCCGATGCCTCCCTATCATTTGTGGACAATGCCGACAGTTCCTTGAGCAGGGCTTCACGCTCAGTACGCATGGTCATCAGTTTCGTACCAATGGCCTCCACCTTCTTGCCAGCCGCAGCGATCTCCTTTTCACGCCCCTCATAGTCTTTCAACCAGTCGAGCCCCGATTGGATCTCGTCCTGCACTTTCTCCAGCTTGTACTGTCTGTCGGCAATGTCTTGCACCAGCCCCGCCTGATCCTTTTTCACCTGCAAGGCTTTCTCAAGCGCTGCGTTGACATCTGTCAGTACCTTGCTAGCCGTCTCGTGCGCCGCCTCCGCCTGCTCAAGGCCCGCCTCCAGCCCGGTCAACCGCACTTGCGCCGCCGCATGGTCCTTGGCCAACTCGTCGGCTTGCCGTGCCAGTTCCACGGCCTCAGCCGCCTTTGTGGACAGGGCCTCCAATTCAGACGACAACATGGCCAGCACTTTGCGCGCCGTCTCAGCCATGCCTTCAAGATGATCACACCCCAGCATGCGCGTGAAAAATGAGGAGCGGGCCGCTTTCTTCATCCGGCCAAAACTGCCGGCGTCGTTGAGCAATTCTTCTTTCTGGGCTGTGAACAGATTGGCGTAGAACATGCCCCTGTCAACCAGGTTCTCACCTACCCACGTATCGAACTCCCCAACCTTGCCGCTCTTGCAAACAGGATGGCCATTGACGTACGCGTAGCTTTCTTGCTTGCCCCGACCGTTGCTGTACCACGGATCACCGCGATGCAACAACCGCACCTCGTCAGGCCCGTGCTGGAAAGTCACGTCCAGGTAAGATTCACGGCTGGTGCACATGTACAAAAACGGTGCAGGACTGCGCAGCGTCGTCTTGTCCATCCTTGTGGGCCATTCCCGGAACAGGGCAGCCGGCCCTGTGGCTTCCATCACTGTGGTTTTCCCAGTACCGTTTGGACCGACGAAGCAGATTATCCCGTCGGGTATCTGCCCGAAGTCAATCTCAACCTTGTCCGCAAACGGGCCAATGCCCTGCATCTCAAGTCTTTTTAGGCGCATCCTGCTCCCTCTTGTATTCACTATTGGTTTTCTTGCCCAACTTCTTGCGCATGTGGGCAATGGCCTGGCGCCCCCTGCCCGTCAATTCTCCCAATTCTCTGTCAGACATCACAGAAAACAGGTGCCCGAACTCGGCTTCCCACTCGGCCATAGTCTTATTGTGGATCATGCACTTGATGCCACGGGCTCTTCGTTGCTTATAAACAGTCACCTTGTGGGCACCGGTTTCCTTCGCTATCTGAGAATCGGACTTGGTGCAAAAATCAACGGTATCCCAATCGACAATCTCGTCTGCTTTTCTGCGATGCCTGCCGAGCCCCGCCTTCAGACGCAACTCTTGTTCATCATGCGACATTTCCACAATGCTGCTTTTTCTGCCCACGCATCTGTGCTTACGCTTTGTCATCATACCTCTTCCGCAACTCCTTCACCGGAGCCTTTCGCCCAAAGGCGATTGAGTACGGGCACATCGGTTCGTGAACAATGACCTTCTCAATGTCGGCATTACGCCCACAAAGCATGCACACCCACTTCGTCTTGCCAGCCTCCGGGCCTTCTTGCACCTGGTGCGTGACCACCGTGTGCTTCATGACCTCGAAGGCAAACAGTTTCAAACTGCGCAGTTCCTTGGCTGTGCGGTTGTTCATTGTTCGCGCACCCACGCCAGCACATCGTTTTGCGATTTGTCCTCAAGCAGTGCCAGGCGCTCAAGCACAGCGGCCTGCACCTGAGGCGTCAACTCAGTCCCCTGCTCTTGCACATATACCAGCAACTTGTCTGACAACTTCTTCTTGTCCGCAATCTCGGGCGCACGTACCTTTTCAACCACCAACGGCTTCCCTTCGACCTTCGCACTGTGCGCGCCCATGCCCAACAGACGTCGCTCTATGTCCTGTTGATCAATCGCCGTGGCGACGTGGTCGGGGTAGACCAACTTCACCTTGACCTCGCAGTCCTGCACCGGTTGGCCCCCCGCCCTTGTGCCATCGCCGTCCGGCCAATCCACCGCTTCACCGGCCTCAAACCATTGCAGGCCATCATCAGTCTGCCGCACTTCCATCTGCAAGGTGACGAACCGGCGGCACGGTGTTTCGATGAACTCACTTTTCAGCTTGCCGCCGTTGAAATGGTGCACGTAGAAGCCTCGCTCACCCGTACACCCGAACTTGCCAAACGTGGGGCTCCCCGCAAAGATGGCGCGCCCATCTGCCAGCACCTGGGGCTTGTGGATGTGGCCCAGGCATGCCAGGTGCAGGCCCAATTCATCGATGTCCTGCTCAGACAACTCAACCTCGTACCCGATCCCGGGCTGGTCATTGTCCATCCTCGCACCGCGAATGTTCATGTGCGCCACGCCCACGCGCAAGGCATCGGGTCGACCGCGTTGCCGCATGCCGTTCAAGACTGACATCATGCCCGCACGGATGCCTTCATTGGTGGCCTCCAACTTGCCGCCCGCCTGTGCTGCCAGCCACGCCCGATCCGGGTGCGGGATGAAGTACAGGTCAACGTGTTGGGTGCCAATAATGTCCTGAACCATGCACGCCCGCTCGTGATAGCTTATCGGGTGCCCCCCCGTCTCCAGTTCATCAATGAACGTCCAGTCATCCGGGGCGTCGTGATTGCCTCGAGCGACATGCACCGGGGCGTGTGCGCTCAATTCCTGCAGGAACTTCACCAAGATATTGCGCTCGCTGGGCAGGGCCTTGCGCGGCTGGTGGTTCGTCAAGTCGCCTGCAATCAGGATGAGATCGGGCTTCGTCTTGGCAGCGTTGTCCTTGATGAAATCCAACACCACCATCTGATCCTGCAGGCGCCTGTCATCGGTAATGTGCAAGTCCGCAAGGTGCAGAATCTTCAAGTCCACACCCGCAGGCACCTTGACCTCAATTGCCTTGGGTTTGACTACCTTCTTGGGGGCCTGCCTTTTGCGCGTCTTGACGCCTGAAAAGAGATCTTGCATGTTCTACCTCAGAAGGGAAATTTCGCCGTGGGTGCCTGTAGCCCCGAACCTTCGGGTTCTTCTTGTTTCTCGTCGTCCTGCAACTCCACAGCCGGTGGCGGCTCGTCGTCGGGCGGGGCAATTGCCTGCACAGGGGCAGGTGTTGCGATCTGCGCCGCTGGCTGTTGCCCGTACAGCATATTGGTCATGCCCAATTCTTTCGCAGCAATCATCCGGTCAATGACGGGATCGCCTTCTGGCGGCACCCACACCAGTTTGCAGACCACGAACGGCTTGCAGATGTCGTTTGAAGTGTAACTCGAGCGCAGCCCGCACACTTCACGCACCACCCGGTTCTTGGCCTTGCTTTCAGCCATCGGCAAAATGTGCTGGCGTGCCGCAGCTATCTGCTTTTGCGGATCCCTATCCTTTCCGGCCACGCGCACAATCTCTGCAAAGTCTGCACCCTCGTCGCGCAAGTCCACGCGCTTCGTCATGGCCACTGTGCGAATCTGGCCGTCAACCGTGCGGTAGTGGCCCACTGCCCGGAACTCCACGAAGTAGTGATCCGCTTGATTGTCAACCCGGCGACTGGCCTCATGATCCCAGGTGATGCCCGATGCCGCGGCGAAGCGGTCAAGGGCGGTCTTGGTGAAAGCCAACTTGCTGCCACCGGGCACCTTGTACACATCACCGTCCCCGGCCTTGGCCTTGGGAAAATGCAGCGAGGACACAACCGGCATGAACTGCGGCGGCGGCGTCTTGATGAAATCCACATCAGTCAGAATGTGGGCCTTGCCCCACTCTTCCTTCAACTTGGAAATGGCGTACTTGACACCCTCTTCCACTCGTGGGGCCACAGTTATGGCCGTCGTCGTTCCTTCATCCGTCATCATCTACCCCCTGCCCTTGGTTGGTTATTGGTTTTCCTGTTCCAGCATCGCCATGCCGACGTTGTACGAACGTTCCAGGAACTCGCGCACACCGATCTTCAATGCCTCGCAGATCTCGCACAGGTACTGAAAGGACGGGTTGCCGTTCTTCAGGCTACCATATGCGCTGTTGTAACTGCGGGCGAAGTCTGCCCGCAGTGCCTGGCGCAATGACTGCCCACGCTCCCGGCACAGACTGATGGCCGCATTCTTCATGCCGGTTCTTATCGCTGTATGTTCTTCCATTTCAATCTCCACGCTTCTTGCTCCCGACTGAAGAAATAACACGGCACAAGTACATTGTCAACCGGTCATTGTTTTTTGTTGCGCTGCGTGCCACGCACCATGTGCACCACATTGCGGGCAGCGGACTATGAAATTGCCCAACTGCCACGGAGGGATCGCCCCGTCCTCCGAAACAGTGAGAATCAGCCATGCCGACCCCCGTGTTCGGTTCCTGCCCAACCAGTAGTTTCGCCAGATCCGAAGATCCGGCCAGCGCTTCCAGGGCGACAGGCTGTAACCGTCGAACTGACGGCCAAGTTTTCATTTCGTTGCCCGCGCGTGTGGGGTTCCTGCGACGGATTGGATCTGTACGCTGGTATCGTTCTCCCCCGCGCGTGTGGGGTTCCCGCTTCATAGAAGCTGCCTCCTGCCTTCGGCACAGGCCGATACCACGGGAGGGCTTACATCCTCTCCAAGGGCTGTCGCCGTCGAACTGACGGCCAAGTCTCTCAAATTGATAGCTGCATTCATGTCTCGATCATGCGCTGACTGGCACTCAGGGCACGTCCATTCCCGCGTCGACAGTGGCAGTGATTCAAGAACATGCCCGCAATGCGAGCACGTCTTGCTACTCGGGAACCATTGATCTGCCTCGACCACCGGGATACCTGCCCATGCGGACTTGTAGCGGATCTGCCTGTGGAACTCACTCATGCCTGCATCTGAGACTGCCCGTGCAAGACAATGGTTCTTCATCATGCCAGCGACGTTCAAGGACTCGATGCAGATGGCTGAGGGCTGTTTGGCTATCACGGCGCTCGTTGCCTTGTGCAGGGCGTCCTTTCGGATACAGTCTATCCTGTAATGCAGCCGGGCCACCTTGGCCACGGCCTTCTTGCAGTTGGCGCTACCCTTGACCTTGCGACTGACGGACTTCTGTCTTGTCCGCAAGCGCCTCTCCGCGGCATACAGCGCCTTGGGATTCTCGAACACTGTACCGTCGGACAGCACGGCCAGCGACTTGATCCCAACGTCGATTCCGATTGCATCGCCGGTGGCTGGTATGGGATCTGCCCGTTCCTCTTCTGCCTGCAGTGAGACGAACCATCGTCCAGCACGTTCCGACACCGTGGCCTTGAGGATCTTCACGCCCGCGGTCGGCAAGTAGCCGGCTTCCTTCAATCGAAGCCAGCCCAACTTTGGCAACCGGATCTTGTCGTGTGAAACGGTGATACAACCCTCCAGCGAGAAACTACCGATCCCTTTCTTCCTGCTCTTGAACCTTGGAAAGCCGGGCGGGCCTTTGCCCGACTTGCAACGACGGAAGAAGTTGGCAAAGGCCACATCTAGGTTGCGAAGCGCATACTGCGGGGCGCACTTGGAGACTTCCCGAAGCCATGGCCGCTCGCCATTCTTCAGCACAACAATTTCCTTGCCCAAGTCAAATGCCGACGGTGACTTGTCCCCCGCCGCGTAAGCCTCAATCTTCCGATTTAGTCCCCAGTTGTAAGTGAACCTTGCCGCCCCCGCATGACGCAACAGCGCGGTCCGCTGCCCGTTGTTTGGGTCCAACTCCGTCTTGTAGGCCCGCATGAACTTCATTGCTTCTGGCTCTCCATTTCCTTGAGGATCAACTCGCGGATGACATGGGCCATTGAGCACCGCCGCTTCTCTGCCTGCGCCTGAAGCCAGTGCGACATGTCCCGTTCAAAGTGAATCTGCAATCTGTGTTCCTTCTTCATCATTGCCTCATGTTCAATGTACGCCACGTTGACGTAACTGTCAAGTAGTTATTTTGCAGCGTGCCCGGCACTAAAACATCAGCCCGTAGCAAAGACCGATTGCCAACATGGTTAGAGATCCAACACAAATTGCTACTCTGTCGCTCCATCGCCCGTTGTCGGTAATGGTTTGTGAGTCAAGAAAATCCTGGCACCAGCCCAAGCCCAAGGGGTTGCAGGCAGCGCCCAATTCGTCATCAAAGGGGGACAGGTGGACGGCCGCACCAACTTGAAAGGGAGGTCGGCCGCCCCTGTCCATAAATGCCGGGGGGCATGTGGTGGAGGGAAATGTTGAGGGTTTGGAAATTGTATGGTGGGAATCACATTGCAGATTGGTGGAAGATCGCAGGGAACCACTCCTGCGTGCCGACACACCCCCCGGATAAAATGAAAACCTTTCAGTTCTCATCGATACACCTCTCATTGTGCTTGACCGGCCAAAAATACTCAAGAGCCGGTTGCTCATGCCAGTTGAATTGGCTGTAATGAACGAAGTCCTTGGCCAGCAATGCGGCCCGGTGGCTGGAATGGTAGCGATCATCGCCATGCCACCACGGCTTGGCAGGCTCGAATCCAATTTGGCCCACAAGAGGGCGCTGTTCGTTTTGCCCGCGCCTCAGCCGTTCATTGCGCATGGTGTTGCGGTAGGCGATCAAAAGCCATTCATGGCCAACCCACTGCAACACCGCTGGGTGCGTACTCCATGCGATATGCTGCCCGTCCGGGTGCCTGGTGCCCCAGTGCTTTCTACAAAGCACCAGCACGTCGAGGATCTGATCCGCCTCTTTGACCTGGCAGTTCAGGCGCTGGTCATCTAAGACAGCGGCGCTCTCTTTCAGTGACGGTAGCGGAAAGAATGTCTGCATAGCGTAGTCTCCCTTTCAACAGGTACAGAATAGCACAGTGGCAGTACGTGTCAACTAAAAAAGGGTATTTATTTTTACGGGGCGTGTTCTTTGTCAAACTTCCACGTAGACAACTTCGCGCACAAGGGGCTGGCGCTCCAGTTCCTGCACCTGTGGCCAATCAACCACGTCGCCCGTATCGAGGCCCAACGTCACCGGTGTCCGCACCTCACGTTCCAGCACCGTAGCCACTCGTTCTTCAAGCGATGTCAGTACGCCGGTGAATGTGTAGCCCTCGCTGGTACGCACTATGATCCCTGTCTGCAAAAGGGGCCGCAAGTCCAGGCCGGCCACCGGGTATGGGGGCACCAACTCATACTCGGCTTCCGTGATGTCGGCCATTGCCAACACCACCTCTGCCTTGCGCACCCGGCTATATGCCCGGGCCTCCGCCTTGCCGACGTGTTTCAACTTCAGGATGTCCTGACTGCGCCGATGCTTCAGGTGTTGTCCGCGAGCAACGTACATTCTTCAACCTTTCCACTTTTTGGTGCCCACCCCTTCGGTGCCAGTTCCCTATCCAACTTCAGCACGTGTACCGGCCCCAACTCTGCCAGCAATGCTCTGCGCTTGCGCCCACACTGGCACCGGAAACACGGAACTTGTACTTTCTGCAGCGCCGCAGCATCCATGTAGCCATTGATACACCTGTCAGGATTGACCTCGTGCAGGACCGGACAAAAGACAAGGCTGCGGTGGTCAAAGCCAGTGCTGGGGTCGAATGGTGGCAACTTGAACGGTGCTGTGCGGCGCATGGTCCGGGGCAGGTTGGATTTGAACAGGCTGCACTCCCCGCAAAACTTGCGACTGACGCGGACGCTGCCGCTTTTCCTGATCGCGAACTTGGCCACTATTTTCTTTTGATTGCAACGTCCAGGCGAGTTGCCGCATGGTGGGCGTACCTGGTGAATACAGTGCAATGTAGGCTTTCTTGCCACACTTGTCCTGACTCGCTCCGTGTGCCATACTATCCATGCAATTTTGCTTTTACAAGGAATTTGACTTTGGCGAAAAGAGCAATTCCCAGATACTCATATCGCAAGATTCAATTGGAAGAAGGTGTGCGGCTCGTGAAGCCCAAAACGCAGCACGTCGCGGACATGCGAGTACTGTTGTTGCTCTGGCGCCAGCGCCCAACCTGGCTTACTGCCGTTGAGATCACTACCATGTTGTCATCCACCAAACTCCATGTACACCGGGCGCTCAAGCGATTCAAGGAATTGAACTACGTGGACCGCCGCCCGGCCACACCAGAAGAAAGGGCCGACCGCAGCCATTTTGACCATTTCCATTTGCACATGTACAGGTTGGCTGAGGAGTTTGTGCCCGACTAGGTTGATGAATCCTGTTTCTTCTTGCCACCAATAGCCAGGCCAATGTGGGCACCCAGGGCAGAGCGGTAGACGATCTTGAGGTGCTTACGCACATCCTCGGGGATCTTGCCATCGGGCAATATCAGCCTGTTGGTCTTGGCCGTCCGCAGGGCCTTCACCGTTGAGCCCAGGGGCAAGCAGACGCGGTCAGATAGGGCCACCATATCCACTTCGGACAATAGCCACAACTCATTCCACGTCCAACTATCTTCCGGCAAGTCAATCCAATCCACGAAGTCAACGGGCGTGCCTTCCCACACCTCAACCAGCCGTCGCACTGTCTTGCTATCAAGCAACGCTGTCAGCCGCTCGTTTTCTTCCTGTAGTTGGTGAGACAACATGAGCAGCACATCAGCGGCTTTCATAATCCTGTCGCTCATGGCGCCCTCAAAATCTTCTTGACGTATGGTGCCAGTTCCGACAATTGGTGGAGGTGCTCATCGCCAGACCAAAGCAGTGTGCCGCATTGCTGACAAAGCCCCGTCCGCAGTTGAACGTCGGTGCTATCTGCCTTCACCGTTTGTAGTCCCGCCATTTGCACAGACACCTTGTCACAGCACAACACAGCCGTCTGCATGAATGGCACTTGTCGCTGGCGTAGTTGAAAGCGAGCGTAGAAGATGCGGTAGATACCAGCCTTTTCGTCCACAAGCCAGGCGAACGGTAAACCTAGTTGGAGGCTCACCGCCTCGACTGCGGCGGCAGTGCCTTGTAGCATGGTATACGGGTGCACCTGATGCATGCCGATCAGAATACCCGACGGCGTACGTGTCAGGTAACTGGCCAGTCCCTGCTTCTTTTCTGCTCCGCTCTCCACTACTTCCCCGTGTCCGTCGGTGAGACGTTCAGCATCACGCCCCGGGGCCTGTCCACGCGTCCCACCGGCGCCAGTTTCTCCGCCTTGCGCAGTTCCTCGACGAAGTACTCCCAATGCTGCGGGGCAAGGGTGTGGATGCGCACGTAGTCGGCACCCTTCCACCGGCCAATGACTATGATGGTGCTTTGGTCACGTTCCATGCCGTAGTCGGCGTGCACCGCAGTGTGGCGGGCCACGGTGTCTTCACAACGCACCAGCCGCCCGTTGCAGTCCGACTGCCATGCCTGCAAGGCTTCCCGCCAGCGCACGGTGTCTTGCAAGTCGTCGTGGATGTTGCGGATGGCTCCAAATGCCCGATTTTCCAACTCCTCCACCGTCGCCGGCATTTGCCAGATGGCCTTGATTCTCTGCCACGTTTTCTTGAACCACCTAATCATAACAATCCCCCCGGGTTTGTCCCTTCACCCTTGCTCACCACCCACGTTGCGGCCCTGGCCATGCGTGGGCCTTCAGTAATCCGCAAACCATTTGGATACCGTACTTCCTTGCGCTTGGCCAATGCCCTGCCCAACTTGGTCCCGAAACCACGGCCCTCTACATTGCCTATCGACTCAGGCACCACGTCTGCAAATTCTTGTATGTCCGTGGCTTCCTTGACCACACCTGAAACCTTCATCGGGTGTTCACCAAAGCGCTCATTCCAACTTTCGAGGAAAGCCATCCACTGTGGAGTGTCCTGATCCGCCTGTTCGTACATCTTGTTGACGTTGGCCATGAAGCCTTTGACACCCGCAAACGATAGGATCCCACCAACTATCTTCGCCCACCCGTCAAATGTGCCCATGGACGGGATCGCTTCGGGCTCAGGACGTCCGGCCTGGAACCATGCGGTGGCAAGCGTCAAAATCGCGTGCACCAATTTTCCGCGGTTCTCCACCACCCAGGGCAACAGCGGATCTATCTTGAAGCCTTCGCGCTGCCAGGGCCTGGCTACCTTGGGGTCCATGCGCACCCAGTAGCAACGCCGCGGAATGTCACCGCCCAGCCGCACGTTGTTTCCGGTGGCCACCCAGACAGCGCGGTTAGGCAACTGCACCAACTGGCTTGCACCCAAAATACGATCCGTCCACGTCTCTGAAGTCAGCACCATGGCCAGGTGCTGGCTCATCAGTTTTCGGTCCACGTTGTCCAGCACTATTATGCGTGGTGATTGCATCAACAGCGTCGTGATCTTCTTACGCCACTCGTCGTCATTGTCCGGGCACGTTGTAAAGTTCTCCTGCCGGCCGGTGGCTATCTCGCTAATGCACTGAATCAACAGGCTGGCACCGGTGCCTTGCTGTGGTTTGTCTATCAGGCACAGGGGCACAGGACCATCAATTGCCGGTCGTATGACGGGCGTGATGATGGCTGCAAGCGCATTGGCCCTGTCCGATGGCGTCTCCCACGGAAAGTCATGCAGCATGTCGTCAAGCAACTCAAGTGCCGCCTCAACCGCGTACTTGTCTGGTTTCTCTTCCAGATCCGGCATATTCAAATCAGCATTCGGGTGATGGTATAGTTTCGTGGGTTCGTCGTAGCCCGGCGCCGTGACCACCGTGCCATCGGGCCTCAACGTCGGTGTCTCGATTATCTCCTTGAGCCCCGGCAAGCCGGACCACGATCCCATGTTGACTATGTCCGCGGCCACCTCCACGGGGGGGAAGACTATGCGGGCAGTCGGCGGGCTGCGACGGTAGTCGAGTGCCACCCAGTCCGCAACCCGGTCAAGCAACCCACGTACCGCTGTCTGGTTCATGGCGTTTATTGTCGGGCTACCACTATCTGAAAGCGTGATCCGTACAAAGTCTGTCCCGCGCAGGAAAATGCGGGGCGGGTTATTGGCTTTGCAGACTGCGGCCATGGCCCTGTCGGACAAGTCGCTTAGTTTCTCATTCGTGGTCACGATGCGGAAGCGCTCTGAGCCATCAATGCACTCATCCTGGCCAACAACCCTGATGTGAGAATCATCTTCGGGCGGTGGTATATCGTCAAGGCGCTCTGCCGTGTCTACCTGTGCGAAACCCTGCGGTGCATCTTCATCGCCAGGCGGAGGTGTCCAGCAGTCATGCTTCCACACGCTCTTTTGTGTGCCGTACCCCGCTTGCCCCAGTTCACGGGCGGCTGCCTTGAAGTCGCTGCCGTGCTCAAGCATGGCGTAGATTGAAAACGGGTTGTAGCCGCGGCCGGCGTCGAAGGGTTGGGCATTCGTGGAAAAGACATAGAAAAAGTTGCTGTCCTGATAGTTCCATGTGGCGCTGATGCCATCGGCCTTTTTCTTGCCGGGCCGTACCCAGTCCTCTTTGCCGCTATATGCCTTGACCATCTGCCATCCGTGCTTTTTCAGCACCTCACGGAAATGATCGGTGGTCGCGTAGTCTTCACCGGGGGGAACATCTGAGCCCGGCGCCGGTTTCTGTTTCGCCACTGGCTCCGGGCGTTGCTCCTCATCTTCGTCCGCAAATTCATGGAACAGCCTGGCAGAATCAAGTAGCGTGTCCCGGTCCTCCTGGCTGATCTCCAACAGGTCCAGCAGGTTGCCGTACTCCATGCTGTACCCGTGCGTCGGGGTGACGATCACATAACCGCCCTCGCCACGGGTTTCGATCAGCGTCTGCCTCGTCAATTCCCGGGCCTTATCGTCCTTGCGGTCCAGCCGCATACCCTGCGCAAGTTTCTGATTGCCGGCCGGTTGCGGGCAGCGGTAAAAGATGTGGTACCCGCCTGATTTGCTTCTGGCCAGGGCCACGCGGTCCAGCAGCGTTGGTGACTTCTTTTTGACCGTGTCTATCCACCGCTGCCAGTTGTCAGTGTAGTCAAAATCCAACACTTCGAGGTTGCCGCTGACTTCCCCGCAAATCACAGCTATGGCCGTGACCTTCTCGCTC
>Ga0233437_1005387_pt1 | contig 13941 bp, 12 predicted proteins | sample SI_122_August201_FD_182714 | JGI IMG/M metagenome (GOLD analysis project Ga0233437, IMG submission 182714) | Seawater microbial communities from Saanich Inlet, British Columbia, Canada - SI_122_August2016_200_MG | ecosystem: Environmental > Aquatic > Marine > Inlet | place: Canada: British... | reverse complement strand
GGAAGAGGAAACGATCTGAAGACAGTGATTTGTAGTACTGAATATCTTCGAAAGATTAAGATTGAAGTGTTTGAGAAGCACGTTAAAGTGAACTTCCGGGACATATGAAGCTTCTGACAAAGATTTTAATAAACTACAAAAAAAACAATAATTTGACCCAGTAAATACGGATGATGCAGTTGATATAGGAAGTACTAAGGGGATTTTGATTGAGTAACGGAAATGGGTTGTGATCTTTATTTCATTTCCTGATCATAAGGCAGCATAAAACTAAACATTGCTCCACCTTCTGGATTATTTTTTGCCCATATTTTTCCATTGTGGGCTTCTATTATCTTTTTACTAATAGCTAAACTTAATCCAGTTCCACCAGCCCCGGTTTTAGTTTTACTGCTTTGAATAAATTTATCAAAAACAGATTCCAGTTCATCTGCGGGAACACCTACCCCTTCATCTTTAACGCTAATACAAAGTGCTGGAATAGTGTCATTATCAGTCTGCTGTTGCCCAGTTGGTAATTCGCTATACTCAATAGACAGAGTGATTTTTTTTCCTTTTGGTGTAAATTTAATAGCGTTTGATAAAAAATTTCGAATGACCTGCCCAATTTTATGTTCATCACAGGTGATTTCTGATGGGATATTTTTTTCCGCTAGTTCTACTATTACTCCACTTTCATTTATTAAAGAATTGAACTCTTTTGAAACATTACTGATAATTTGGTTAAGATCTTTTGGTGACATTTCATAATCCATCTTACCTGACTCAAGTTTTGATAAATCTAAAATATTATCCAACAATGCCATTAATTGCCTGCCGACTTCTCCTATTTTTGAAAAATAATACAAAAGTTTTTCTGAGTTTACATTATTGATTTTGGAAACACCAAATTGTGAAAAACTGAGAATTTGATGCATTGGCGTTCGTATTTCATGAGACATATTAGATAAAAACTCAGATTTAGCTTTATTTGCTGATTCCGCTTCTTCTTTAGCTTTTTTGAATTCTATTGTTCGTTCTTCAATCTTTGTTTCCAACTCTTCATGGGCTTCAATCAATTCTTGTTCAGCTTTTTCTGCTTTTAGTTTCTGTGCCTTTAAAGCCTGCTCAACATATTCCATTTTAGAGACATCAACCGCCATTGTTATTACAGCACGTCTTCCGTCTGATAATCTGCCAATAGATGTGGTACTAAAATCTAATTTTCGGGTTTTACCAGATTTAGTAATTACCGGCCAAGTTCCATCATCCTGCCTTTCTCCCTCTTTAAGTTTATAAACGCTATTAATAACATCCAGCACTTCTTCGTCAAAGTGGTTAATGCCAAATCCTTTTTTTGCCCATTCATATGCAGTAGGAATATCCTCTATAAAATATCCTGTAACTTCGCTCCATGCCTTATTGACATATAATGCATCTCCCTCTGCATGTATCAATACTGGAAACGGTGCACTGTCTAAGGCGTTTTTAAACGGAATGTTGTATTCATTCAGTTTGTCTTCAGTTTTTGTGTTTTGTGCTTGAGTGAGTTGCAAGCGTTCTATTTCTGCTTCTAGTCTTTCTATTTCTCTCTCTAGCTCAATTACTTTTTCATTATTCAAGATTGATACTCCTGAAAAATAATACTTTTCCCAGCTAATTTAGGTAGGCTGAGTTTTCCTATCCCATATGGATGTAAATTATTATACTGCTGAGTCAACATTATAGTTTAAATTATGAAATAAGAAAAGATCTTATATTTTCATGCACTCCGGTAACTAAATAGCGACTTCTAGTTTTAAATCCCTCAGCCCAAATCCCAGCCCACTTTATCCCATTTTATTAGTATCCTAAAGGAAATTCCAGTCAGTAAAATGACATTGGAAAATTACAAAAAACTTTTACAAAACAACAAAATAACAATAATACTAACGAGTTAACGCGAATGCTGCAGATGATATGGATTATAGAAAGGGTTAAATGGTGGAGGTGACAATCTTTCAATGATAGCGAGGGTTTGCGGGGGCTGTTGGTAGTCGATTGGACTTTATGAAAAACAATGAATTAAAAATATTGTCTTTTTATCGCTGAAACATACATGAAATAAGGAGTTGAAACAAAATTAGTATTTAGACCACACGAGGAAATTCCTTCGGCTTGCGAGACATCATTTTTCTATAATATTTAGAAAGATCTTTTTAGTTTGCTCAATGATATTATCCCAGTCTTCGTCCTTTAACTTTTTTAAACCCATGATGTACTTGACTTCCGGTTCAAATGCGGCGTAAAAATGTTGAGCCGCCCAAATTAAAAATATATATTGAATTGGATCGATAGACTTAATTTTCTCTTCTGTTTTCCAGTTTTCGAACCGTTCTTTCAGGCTCTTCATCGTCTCTTCAGTCTTTAGATCGTGAAAGATGGAAATAGCAACTTCACCACCGCGTGTCATTTCATTGATTAGGATTTTACTAAGGTGAGGTTTTTTTTGTGCTGACCGCAATATTCGTTCTATGTAAGTGTTTAATACCTGCCGGGGATTGCCTTTTATCAGATACAAGTCAATAGTTGCCCAATCTTTAAAGATATTTTTTATAACGCTTTGATAAAGATTGCTTTTGGTTTTAAAAAAATATAACACCTGTCGCTTTGTAAGACCGGCGCGATCCGCGATTGCTTGTATACTCACCCCATCAAAACCTTTCTGTGAAAATTCAATTTCTGCCGCGCTAATTATGTTCTCCATTTGCTGAACGCGAGCTTTGCCTACCCCTCTTCGACGAATATTATTAGCCATTAAAGCTTTTCATTTATAGTTTAGTATAATTTTGATGGAATCCATTATAAATTTACCCCCCAATATGGATTTAATAGTTTCGATTATTCCTTCCAACCTTTGAAAGGGGGCAGAACCCAATTGCGTTGACTGTTGGAATGTGCAATAATAATTCCTTTTATTGAGTCACTTCCGCATCATCAACAAAGGAATTTGCCAACGGGTCGATTTAGACACCACCATTTATTCTATGATTGTGTGCATACAATATCGATTTTCAGAACTGCGACCATTTTTACCAAAATCAGTTACTGAAGATAATCCTACAGAATTTACAAGTGTCTTTACCGCCAGTATACTTTGCGTTTGACATCATTCATTACTGCAGAATGTTTGTAAAGCTTTCAAAAAATGGTTTTTTCTGTCTTCCGGCAGCCAGGCTGACTGAAACGCATTTTTCAGAAATTGGATCATATCTTCTCGATCAAAACCCCCTGCCTTTTGGGCCGCTATTAGTGTCTGTGTTAACCATCCACTACCGAATTGTTCCGGGTCATCTGTATTTAATGAAATAATAACACCAGATCGTAGCAATTTTTTTATCATTTCCAAGCGATCAGGTGGACTGCTGCTGTCCGTGTTGAAGAATGTCGGACAACCAGTTAGGCTGATCCCATGTGAAAGAATTGTTTTAGTTAACGTTTCATCATATGCGCTGTTCAATCCGTGATCGATGCGCTCAACGTTAAGTGTATTTATGCATCCCTGAATATGGGCTAAGGAGTCGGGTTGATTGACATCACAATGCGAAGTGAGGCGAAATCCCTGTGATTTGGCTTTTTTAAATACTTCTTTAAAAAGGTCAGGAAATCCAACAGTCTCATAATTGTCCAAGCCGATTCCGACAATAATATCTCTATATTTCTCTGCCGAGGTAAGAATATCATTTGCTTCATAAGCGGCGTGGTCTCGTTGAAAACACATAATCCATTGGGTTTCAACACCAAAAGCTGCCCTACCGTCTTTTTGAGCCTGTCTCAATGACTCAATAATTGTCTCAAATGCCACTCCTTGCCTCATTCCTTGTTGTGGATCAAACATAACTTCTGAATAAACGATGTTTTCCTCTTTGCATTTCTTAAGAAAACGCATTGTAATATCGTAATAATCTCTTGCCTGTCGTAAAACACCACGACTAATATCAAGGCAATCAAGGAAGTTGGAAAGATTATTATGATTTCCCGATTTTTTGAGGTTTTGCAAAGCCAGTACACCTTCAGGAGTGTCAAAGGGAAGAACGATTCCATTCCGTTCGGCCATTTGCAGTAACAGATCAGGCTCTATAGTGCCTTCGATGTGGATATGTAACTCAGCTTTCGGGGCGGATGCCAGAAACTGGTTCATTTTAGCTTGACTATCACTCATTTTGGTAATCTCTCATATAAATTGTCAAAATACTAGTATCAATTTTAACACCAACATATATTTTAGTACTCGTAATCAAAGATTTATGATTTGAATGAATTCAGCTTACACAAAGGTTATAATCCCTTTCCTGAACCGATAAGTTAAAATTTCATTCTATCAGGTTATTTCGCAAGACTCAAAACTGATGCTTCTTGAAACACTCAATACATATATTATTAATTAATTATCCTTCTTTGATATAGGACGCATAACCGTTTTATAGACTTCTATTCTTTCATTACGGCATTAGAATTAGAATCCCAATTTCTCGTAAATAGTACCACAGTGATCTTGGAATTCCTTGATAGCCGCTGTTTTACGTCCTCTGGGACGAGGCAGGTCGATTTTTTCCTCCCAGACTAACCTGCCAGGTCTTGCCGTTAAGACTAACACCCGATCTCCTAAAGTTACCGCTTCTTCAATATTGTGGGTCACGAAAATAATCGTAATCTTTTCTTCTTCCCAAATACGCTGCAAATCGGTAGTAAGTTTCAAACGCGTCAGAGCATCAACTGCACTAAACGGCTCATCCATTAACAATAGCGATGGATTGGCGATGAGTGCCCGACAAATTGACGCTCGCTGCTGCATACCACCGGACAATTCATGTGGTAGTTTTTCTTCAAATCCTTTGATTCCAGCTAACTCAATCAACTTCATTGCTCGTTCGCGCCCACCTTTTTTTTGACCAAGCAATTCAAGGGGGAAAAGAATATTGTCGATGACAGAACACCAGGGAAACAAAATCGACTTCTGAAAAACCAACCCAAGTTCACTTAATTGATTTTTTTCCGAACGGTCATGCTTTATATTGACAGTTCCCTGGCTAGGTTCCAGTAGATTGGCAATGATATGTAAAAGAGTGGACTTACCACAACCGCTTGGCCCAGCCATGGTAATAAACTCTCCACGCTTCACATTAAATGAGATATCTTCTATCGCTGTAACTTCTCCACTCTCAGTTTGATAGGATTTGGTTAAGTTATTTATTGAAATAAAATCGATCATCGCTTCATCCCTTTCTATTTCTCTCGTTTTTAAATTGATAGAATTTGGTTAATTGCATATTGAAATATAATCGTTTATCAATTCGTCCCATTCTATTCTTCCCGATACCAGGGAATTAGTTTTTTCTCTATGATTCTTAATAGCTCATAAAATAGGTAACCAAAAATAGAGAGCACGACAATAGACGCGAACATATGGGGAATTTTTAAATAGGCTTGATATAAAACCATCAAATGTCCTAAACCTTCATTAGCGCCGACAAATTCAGCCACAGTTACTCCAATCACCGCCAGGGTTGTACCAATACGGAGACCAGTAAAAATATTCGGTAATGCATGCCAAATACGGATTTTCATCATAATTTGCCAATTACTGGCTTTATAGACTCGAGCTAAATTATAGTATTCCGGTTGAATTCGTAAGCCATCCATGGTGTTTATCATGACAGCAAAAAATACAATTGTAGACGCTAAAATCACCTTTGAGAGGTCGCCTAGTCCGAACCAAACCATGATCAGCGGTGCAATCGCTACTTTAGGCATCGTCTGGAAGAACACTAAAATCGGCATTAATGCCTTGTTTAAAATCTCATGATACATCAGTAGGACACCCAAAACGATCCCAATAGTACCGCCCACAATAAACCCTTCAATGACAGCGATACATGAAGAAAGACCATGTTTTAAAAGTACGGTACGTTGATTGACGATGGAAGATAAAATATCAGTTGGGGATGGCAAAGTGTAAACGGGGATATTCATCAGTTTTACAAATAATTGCCAAACGATTAATATCACTAAAATAATTAGGACAGAGTAAATCTTGCTTTTTTCAATGTATTTCATTTTCGTTCATCCTTATTGTATTTTGACCGCTTGATAAAAAAATTACTGCAATTGGACAAAGGGCTTCAATAAAGTTTTTATTGAGAGCGAACGATCGAACCTGATCGCCCTCTGATTGGAATCTAATAGACTGAATAATTTCGATGCTAAATCCTTAAGTGCATTCATGGGACTAGTTTTTCTGCATCAAGAATTCATTTGTGTAAATTTCATTTGGTGAAAAATTAATCTTCGCGCCAAAATTTTCTGCCGCAAATTGAAGTGTTTTTCGCCACTTGGAATCAATCATCCATCCCAATCCTTTTTTGTGACCAATTTCATCATAATGGGTACTCATAACCAAATCAAACTGATCATAGTCGGTTTGAGGATTGTCACTTTTTAATTCTGGCTGCGCCTCAAAGAATAAATCGATAGATTCTTTTGGGTGCTCATAAATCCAGGCAAAAGCTTTTTGCGTGGCCTGGATAAATCTTTTAGTAGTGATCGGATTTTCCTTTAAAAATTTTTCAGAGGCGGTGATACCGTTAAAATATATACCATAATCACCGTATGGAAAACCGGCCACTTGATGTCCTTCCGATTTATATCTAGCAAGATACGGCATAAAAGTCGCCATGCCGTCTAATTTTCCCTCGAAAAACATTCCATGCAAAACGCCATATGAAAGTTTTTCAAGTTTTACTTTTTCAATGGATATTCCATTGGTTATAGCAAACCTTGAAAACAACATTATATCCGATGTACCTGGAACACCACCCAATGTTTTTCCTTCCAGGTCCTTTGGTGATTTTATATTTCTGTTAGTATGGTAAATGATACCTAACTGTGGCATTGGTACGTAACACAAAAGCATTTTACCCTTGAAACCCTGCGACCGGGCTCCCGCCAGGAAATAAGCTGCCGGGCTGCCAAAATCAAGCTGACCAGATTCAAGACCAGCAATAACGACTTTGGATGAGGTGTTACCAACAATATTTACTTCAAAGCCAAGATTATCGTAAAACCCCTTTTCCTTGGCGATAACCCAGTATGCAGTGGAAGGACCGATTTTCCACTGCGCTGATACGGTTATTTGTTTTTTTTCCGGTTCTTCGGCATAAGTAATACCGACCATCATCATAGTTACTAATATCAAACTTAGTAGGATTCTCATTGGATATCTCCCTTTTGCCCCAAGTTAAGATTTAATCGGATTGAAATGTCGTGGGGTACAGCATTTCTTTCCATGTTGTTGGCTTTCATTCTTTCTATCCAGCGTGTTAGTTTAACGCCGATAGTCAGTATGGAATAGGGCTGAAGACTGTATAGCTCTAAAAATTATATGGTGTTATTTGCATTTAAATGTACCATTTGGTGTTATTTGCATTTAAATGTACCATTTGGTGTTAATTGACATATGTCAATAATAAAATGAAAAATTTAAGGTAAAGTTATAAAATATTGAATAGTTGATTAACAGAACGGGCTATTTCTTGTTCAATTGTGAAAAATACTGGAATCAAAATCTGATATCAGTAAGAATTCCTTAGTTATTTATCGAAGTATTTTGAATTGAGCTTATCCTCTTGCGATGCTGGCATATGATTACCACCTTCTGCGATTAGATCTTTTTCAAAAAGTCTTCTTCGCCATTGGAGGCGCTTTAGGTATAAATGATTGCGATATGGGGGACTCCTCACTTCAAATGACAATGGAAATAAGAAATTCTATTGAGACAATAATCGGAGATAATGCTACTAATATATTGGGCTTTCTTTGTTCATCCTTCATATTCTTTCTTCATCTTTTTGTAACTTTTTTCATTATTATTGCTTTTTTTCAAATACAAGCGTTGTCAGTTGATGCGATATTTTGGGAAATTAGAATCAATTTGCTGATTATTTAAATTGCTAATTATAAATCAATTCTAGTTAACTCCGTGAGATTCTGCGTATTCTAATAATGCTTCGATATATTTATTCTTTGCATCCATTTGTAACCAACTTCCGTCAAAGGCATTTCTCATAAATTGGACCATATCATTCTTTGAATAATGACTCGCCTGCTGTACCAAATATAGCAAGTTAGATAAATATCCGGTTTCAAATTCTGGAGGATCATCTGTATTCAAGGTAACACATAAACCTAAATTTACCATCTCTCGAATTCGGTCAATATCCTGTGGTTGAGGGTCGCATGGTCGTTTAATAGGGCATGTTGTTAAACAAATCTTGCGTCGAACCAATTCCTGAACCAATTTGGGATCCTCAATTGAGTTGATGCCGTGATCAATTCGTTCCACATCAAGTATTTCCAAACATTCCCAGATATTGCGTGTGGAGTTTTTCATATCCACATCACAATGCGCCGTTAGACGGTATCCTTCTTTTTTGGCCTGGGCATATACGTCGGTATATTTATGGGGTGGATTATTTTCTTCATACGAATCCAGCCCTAAACCGATAATTTTGTCTTTATGAGGTTTAGCTTGTTCTAACATCTCAAATCCGCTGCTTATAGTTCGTTCTCGGTTAATGCACATAATTAAATTGACTTCCACACCGAAATCGAGAAATCCCTTTTTTCGTCCCTCGTCAATTCCCATAATGATATCATCAAAAGAAATCCCTCTCGCAGTATGAAACTGTGGGTCAAAAAACAATTCAAGATATTTAATATTATTCACTTTGCATGTTTTTACAAGTTCATAGGTAGTTTCAAAAAAATCTAGCTGTTTTTGTAACACCAACACTCGCTCATAATGATGGTCTAAAAACCCCTGTAATCCAGGAGGTCGATTAGCAAGAGCGTTTTCAATTTCCTCAGTTGTCTGGTAGGGAAATTCAGAGTTATTTCTTTTGGCAAGTTTAATTAATGTTGTAGAGTTGATTGAGCCTTCCAGGTGGAGATGCAACTCTGCTTTGGGCATATTCACAATAAATTCGTACATAAGAGTGTTATTTGTATATAAAACTGGTTAGTGATTTTTCGTTATTCGTTTGATTTTACATGATGGCCAATCGATCGATTGTTTGTATAAACGACCCAGTAAAATCTAATATTTATTAAAAGAATATCGAAAAGTTAGCGATCGATAGATTGCTACAAAAACATAAAAGGTGTGTTACTATAGAATTTGGTTTAAAAAATCACGAGTCCGAGATTCAGTGGGGTTAGTAAATACATCTGAAGAGTCACCTGTTTCAACGATACATCCTGACTCCATGAAAATAACCCGGTCACTTGCTTCTTTTGCAAAAGACATTTCATGAGACACACAAATCATGGTCATTCCGTCTGCAGCAAGATTTTTCATTACATCTAATACTTCCCCAATCATTTCAGGGTCCAGGGCACTGGTAGCTTCATCAAACAGCATCACTTTTGGATTCATCGCTAAAGCGCGTGCAATGGCTACTCTTTGTTGTTGACCGCCACTAAGTTGATTAGGAAAGGCATTAATTTTATCAGCTAATCCAACTTTTATCAATAATTCTTTTGAACATGCCGAAGCTTCTTTTTTTGTTTTATCCTGTACCAAACATTGAGCCAGATTAACATTTTCTATTGCGTTTAAGTGTGGAAAAAGATTAAACGACTGGAAAACCATGCCAACCTCCTTACGTATCGACATAACGTTTTTCATACTATAATCGAGAGGAATATTATCAATGATTATTTTTCCCCTATCGATTTTTTCAAGACCATTTAGACACCGAAGAAAAGTTGATTTGCCAGATCCGGATGGTCCAATTAAAACCACAACTTCACCTTGTTTGACGGTTATTGAAAAATTATCCAATGCAATGACTCCATTTGGAAAAATTTTCCGAATTTTATCAATGACGATGATATCATCACCAATCTTTGAATTTGGATTCATTATTGTAATACTCCCTAGTTATAGTAACTTCATTTTGAGTTTAATGCTCTCAGGTTTGCCCCATCAAGTTATTTGATCGATAATTATGTCATGATTTTATCAATTATCCATTAACGGGATTTATGAAAATATTTTTCAATTCGCCCCTGGATTATTTCTAGAATAATGGAAAGCATCCAATATATTAAGGCAACAGTGACGAGCATTTCAAAATGTCGAAATTCAGTGTGACCTTCTGTTCGAGCCAAATACATTAATTCCCATACACCTAATATTGAAACTAATGAACTATCTTTTAACATCGCGATAAACATGTTACCTGTAGGAGGAATGATCACAGGCATCGACTGAGGAAGAATGATATGACGCATGATTTGATAAGGAGTAAGAGCCATAGCTCTGGCAGCTTCCCATTGCCCTTTGTTGATACTGAGAATGCCAGCCCGGAATATTTCCGTCATATATGCGCCATAGCATAAAGACAATGCAATGATACCGGCAGGGATCGCATCGATGACAAACCCGAGCTGTGGCAATCCCATATACAACAAATATAGTTGCATTAATAACGGCAATCCTCTGAAAAAAGAGGTGTAAAAATTAGCAATCCCCGAGGCAAAACCATTCGAGGACAATTTAGAAATGGCTCCGGCAAGAGCCAAACAGAATGCGATGAATACGGAAATAACCGATATGTAGACGGTAGTAAAAACTCCCTGTGTAATTAAATATGGTAACTTCTTTAATATGAAGGATAATTTAAGATCAAATGAATAAAAAAAGAGCAAAAATACAAGGGCCAGTTCAATCCATACGGCAAACATCTGTATCTTTAACGGCATTAAATCAAGTATTCTCGCATTTAAATAAAATATCAAACCAGCAGCAACCGAGAGGAAGATACGATCGATACTATAAAACAAAGGAATATCGTCAAGGGATATAAGAATTTTCGCGAAACTCGTTCCTCGAAGATCCATCCAATAAAATATGACTGAAAATAGAGCCAAAAGAGCAATATTGAACCATATATTTTTAAAATTACTTCGACGATTGATGGTATCTTGAAATATCATTCTCTTTCACTCCATTGATAATAGCAACTTGTTATTAGTTATCATAAAACTATCACAATTCTGCTTGATGGTTCTTAAAAACAGGAAATCAAAAATGTCTCTTTGATCCAATAGTTTGACTTTTCCTATTCATTGTTAAATCTGCTTCATAATCTGTAAGTAAGGCTTTTTACAGATTTACTGAAGTGTAGTAATATCTGTTCCGTACCATTTCATCGATAGATTCCTGAGAGTGCCTTCCCTCTTCATGTCATTAACAATTGAAGTCAATTTTCTTTCAAATTCCACATCCCCTTTATCAGTTGTTATAGAAAGTGGTTCAGCAAAAACGAAATCATCTAAAATTCTGATGGGATATCCATGTTTGGCCGCATTAGTTAAGCTGGTTTGTGAGGCCAGAACCGCATCCAAACGCACACCATCTCCCAAACGTAGATCATCGAAAGCGAAAGTTTCCGATTCATAGGTTTTTATCTCACCTGGAGTGACATCAAAGGTGAATTTGGGAACTCCGATAGCATCGATTTCCAGCGTTTTCTTCAGATACTGTTCTTGGGTAGATGAGTAATTAACACCGATTCGTTTACCATTCAAATCTGCCTTGCTTTGATACGTTGAATTTTTGTGAACGGCAAATTTAACTGGAGTGTAATAATAAATAGCTGGAAAGGATAAAACTTCAGCTCTTTTTTTAGTTGGTGTTAAAGAAGAGACATTTAAATCCCAACGACCATTCCATCGCCCTGTAACCACCATATCAAGTGCTGGTGTGACAAATTCTATCTTAACGCCAAGTCGTTTTGCGATTTCCCGGGAGACATCAACATCAAATCCGTCCATTTCATGATTCTCGTTGAGAAATGCCTGAGGTGGCCAATTTGGAGCCGTCGCTACAACTAACAACTTTTTTGACAGCACTTTATCCAGAACTTCTCCTGCAATGGCAGAACCAATGAAACAAATGCTCAATAAGACAATTAATAGTAAACCGGTAAATCGTTTCATAGCGTACCCCTTCTTTTTTAATTTCAATTCAAGATTCTCCTTAAAAAGTGTGTACCTGAACTGAGTAATTATAAAATTATCAATCTAGCACCTTTTTAATTAATAGATTTTCACCTACTCAATGAGATTGGTTTAATAATAAATACACCTATTGGTGTATTTAAATAATATGAAAAAGTCAAATATCATTTTGGATTTTTACCAACTAATTGTTTAATGTGTGATTTTAGCTCTAGGAAACAATCAAAACTACAGAAGAGCTTTCAGTGTTATAAAGACTATACAACAGTATTATGGAGTCTGAAATTTGAATGTTTTATTTTCTTTTCAATATTAATATCCAAATAATTAAGCCTATTTTAGGAAAGATAGAATGATAAACCGATATTTCGTATTAATACACCATATGGTTGTTTTAATATATTGCATAAACTAAAATAATGAACTGCTAAGAATAATTAATTTATGATTAAAAAGTAGAATTAGAAAAATGAATTGCTGTGTATGACATCAAGTAAATGGGAATTGTCAAAATATAGTTTTCAGGTTGAATTTGGACAAACAACCAGGAGGTAGATTATGGTGAGACAGTTGGTATGATGAAGGATCTATGTTTAGATAAGGAGTAGGGATATCCTATAATCCATTTCAACTAATGATCCTTGTAATTCATGGAATTGTAGTAGTTTTATTAGATTTCAGACGATTGGTCCAAACAATTTAGATGCCTGCAGTTCGGTATTTTTTCCTTACTTCTTACTATTTGATTTAAATACTGATAAGAAAATTGTTTTCAGTTCAGTAACGATGTGTGCCCAATCATCATCATCCAGCTTTTCTCGACCCATTAAAAAAGCTACTTCAGGCTGAAAAACGACAAAGAAATGCTGTGCACTCCAAAGGAGAAACATAAACATCAATGGATCAATTGTTATGAGTTTCTTTTCAGCAATCCATTGTTCAAAATGCTTCACTGATAAATTTACATCCTTATTGGACCGACGCTCATGTAAAATAGGAAGCGCAAATTCGGCTCCTTGCGTCATTTCATTAACAAGTAGTTTGCTACGATGTGGATTTACTTTAACCAGTTTAAAAAGATATTCAATATATTTTGAAATTACTTCAGATGGTTTCCCTTCGTGAAAAAAAGTATTGATAGAGCCCATTTCAGAAAAAATTTGATTGATAATTTCTTTATAAAGATTTTCTTTGGTTTTAAAAAAATATATGATTTGCCATTTAGTTAAAGCTGCACGATCCGCGATTGACTGAAGGCTAGTTCCGGCAAACCCTTTTTGAGAAAACTCAATTTCTGCTGCTTCTATAATTGCAGTCATACGTTTAATACGTATTTTTCCTGAGCTTCCTCTAGGTCGTCCTTTGCTTTTTCCATTTTCCCTATCCTCGGATTTACGCATAAGTTTTTTTTAACATCGTTATTATATTAGTTAAATTGAAATCGTAATATTTATCGCAATTACAATCTTGACTTATAGATGTCAACTTTTAAGTTTTTTTTGAAAGACCAGGAAGTTTGATATAAAAACGATATTTTTTTCCATTTGATATTGTGTGTTTTTGAATCAACTATAATAATAAATTTGCATTGTTAAACCAAATCCACATCACACTCATCACTCAAATCCAATGACTTCAATAATTGCCAAAAAATCATGCGCTTTGATTCAATAACTCAAAAAGAACGCAATAAATGTTTCAAATCCTAATTAAATTTTAGTTTTAACACTTGAAAAAATCCTGTTCAAAATGGTGTCACCAAAATGACCCACCTAGCGGGTAATAGAATGAAAAATAATAAAACAACGGGAAGTAGGAAAAATTGAAGAAATTTTAATCAGAACTACAGGACGGTTGAAATTAAAGGGATACGGGGCGGTTGTTCTCGGATTACTGTCA
>Ga0233437_1005382_pt1 | contig 13954 bp, 12 predicted proteins | sample SI_122_August201_FD_182714 | JGI IMG/M metagenome (GOLD analysis project Ga0233437, IMG submission 182714) | Seawater microbial communities from Saanich Inlet, British Columbia, Canada - SI_122_August2016_200_MG | ecosystem: Environmental > Aquatic > Marine > Inlet | place: Canada: British... | reverse complement strand
CTATTAATTCGTATATCTGATTGAAAAGTTCATTGGAGCAACTGAAAGAACCTGCTGAAGGGGAGCTGTTTCTGGTATGATGAAAGATTATCTTATCAATTACTGGTTTTCCCTCTGGATTGGGGTGGTCTGCAGGAACTGCACCATTTACTCCGATATATCTGAATCCATAATAGGTGAAAGAGGGTTTCCAAAACTCTGCTCCTCCACCAGCTGCTGTGTAGCTAAAAAATGATGGGCCACCAGAAGCTTGCTGTGTTACATATCCCTTGTCATCAGTCAATTCACCCGGGGTCAACACAATAGTTTGCCCTGATGAACCAGATACATGCACTTCTGGTATCCCTGATGCATTTTGTCCAAAATCGTAAACGAAATTGCCGTCAGACATTTCACTGATATTCTTTGGCTCAAAGCTCTGCATGATCCGTAGGGGATAGTCAGTTTCGGGCTTCATTATTCCTCCCGGACCCTTCACCAGAATAGCCTTTTGCCAGTCTGTATCATCAAACCTGGATTCATCCCATCCCATTTGGATCAATCGTGCATCAAAATCTTCTCCACCGAAAATACTACTGAAGGTAGTTGGTGACGGACTTACTTTCCAGTTCTCGTCAGAAACCAGTTCTTCCTGGCTTCCATCCGTATAGTGAATTATCAGCTTTAGCCTAAGCATCGGGGCGCCCCAGGCGGCTACCAACTTACGGTAACGTTCACGGTTTACGTTAAAAAAACCATTTCCAACAGTGACACCAATCACATGAGATCCCTTCCTGAGCTCTTGAGTCACATCATAGGAATTGTACAAGCAAGTTTTTGAATACAGTGTCCAGCCCGGTGCCATAAATCGATCATCCAGCGCTTTTCCATCCATTCTTATTGTATAATGTCCCAATCCTGAAACGTGTAGCACGGCCTTTTCTACCTTTTTGCTGAGCTTAAACTCTCGTCTGAACTGAGGAATTACTGGTCGGCGTATGCCTCTATGTCCTAATTGATTACCTGAGCCATGCACCCCTGGAATAATCTTCAGAGAATCGGGCCATGACTCATACCCTATCCATTTTGCATTCTTCCAGTTGACTTCACTCAAAGTGTCAATCGTTTGCAGTGAATAAGACTGATTATCTGGATTCTTACACGAGAAACTCAAAAGAAGAACTCCTGAAAGAATAAGGGGGATATAGATTTTTTTCAATTTGCTTAGTTGTTTATTAATGTAAACATATCATATTTTATCCCACTTAATTAGTGAATTCATTGAAATAGTCGAGTTTAATAAAGTTTCAGCAATCCATATCTAGCAATAACTACCTACATTGCAGTATAAAGAAATGATAAATGAAAGAAAGAGATATCAAGCATAATCGTTCTAACACCTGGATTGTACTGGCTTCAGCTATTCTGCTCTTTGTACCTATGGCAGGGGTCACCCAAACGGATGCTAATCCGGCCGTCCAGGCTGTGGCCGATCGAGTATCTCAGATACATTATCGGGCGCGTCACCAGGCCATAGAAAACATGGGGCTCGGTATATATGGCGGGACTCAATATGACATGGGCTATCGCAACCGCGACGGCTGGGAGGATCCCGGTTCACTGGGCAATCAGGAAGCTCGTCTGTATATTCAGAATGCTTTTACGGCTATGGGATTGAGCGTCTCTGTACAAGGAAACTATTTAAACGTGGTAGGCGAACTGACCGGCACAACAAGCCATTCTTGTGCACTAAGTGGCACATGAAATAAAAAAACATATTAAAAAAAGGAGAATATTATGCCGGGAGTCGAAGGACGTGTAGCTTTAGTAACAGGTGCAGGGCGTGGAATCGGGAGAGTGGCGGCTGATCTTCTGGCCTCGCGCGGTGCGCGGGTGATGGCTGTTGCACGCAGTGAAAATGAATTGCAGACCTTGGGCCTGGACTACCTTGTAGCTGATCTGGGTACACCTGACGGTTGTGCTCTTGCGGTGCAGGAAACACAAGATCGCATGGGGCCAGTTGCAATCCTGGTCTGCAATCACGGTATTGGTTCAGCCCATGAACGGGTGATATGGGAGCAGAAGCCTGAACTATGGCGCGAAACAATGCGTATAAACCTGGATGGACCATATCTGCTCTCACAGGCAGTTGTCAAAGACATGATTGACCAGAGTTACGGCCGGTTGGTGTTTACGAGTTCTACGGCCGGACAGGTGGCGGAATACGCCGGCAGTGCCTACAACAGCTCAAAACATGGTCTTCTGGGCCTGATGCGCTCGGTTGCCCGGGATGCCGGGCAGTTTGGGGTGACTTCCAACGCAGTTCTTCCAGGCTGGGTGCGAACACCAATGGCTGAACTTTCGGCCAAAGCCGAAGCAGAGCAGCGAGGTATCAGTCAGGACGAGGTGTGGACGGAAAGAGCTGCTCTTTACCCGGCGGGCCGTGTTGTGACACCCTTAGAAGTGGCCGAGGTGATCGCTTTTCTGGCATCCGAAGAGTCAAGTGGCATCAATGGAGAAGCCATAACCGTAGCTCTTGGAGGTATGTGCTGAACATGGCAATTATCCTCGCATTACCAAATTAAAGCCCCTGCGATTGCTGCAATAAAAACTAAAAGGAATCCGGCAATCATGTATTTCAATGTTTTTGAATAACCTTTTGGTGTTAGCTGGAAATAATCGCCAATAAAAAACCGATATTGACAGGATTAAGGCTACTATGGCCAAAAACTAAGACATTCATTTATAATATTTTATTCTTTATCATTAATGCAATAGAGATTATTAAACCCTCTTAAAAATAAGTCCTTACCAATAATCACTGGTGAAGCATCAAAATTATCGTCTAACTTATTTTTGGCAATAACCTTAAAGCTAGCTCCTTCATCAACAACCGCACAAGAACCCTTCCTATCTAAAATATATATATTACCATTTGCATAAACAGGGGAAGCATAAGCCCCTTTTAATCCCTCTAGGTTTTCTGCTTCGTAGTGTACTGATCCGGTTGGAGCATCAACACAACTTAGCTGCGCCCTGCTTCCATTCAGATAATATAGTTTCCCATTTGCCAATAATGGGGATGGAACATATGAAGTGCTAGAGCTTGTGGTCCACGCCACTGCATCAGTATTTTCTATATCTCCATGTGCATTCTGTAAATTAACGGCCTGTAACATTTTAACTTTACCATATCCTGTCATAAGAAAACATTTTTGGCCGTTAGAAACTGGACTCGCAATTATTCCTTGGCCTAAGCCTTTAAGTTCCCATACAAGATCTCCGCTGTTCAAATCGTATCCCACAGATTTTGAATAACCTGCAACAATAATTTGAGCATGTCCATCAACCTTTTTGACAAGAGGAGTTGACCAGGTAGTTCCCTCTTCGCGATCTTTTACCCACTGGGTCAGGCCTGTCCTTTTGTCTAGTACATATAGTTTTGACTGCCCTTCATGATCCCATAAGATTATTAATTTATCCTGATAAAGTACTGGTGATGTTCCTTCCCCAAAAGTCATGTCGATACTCATATCTCCAAGATCTTTTTCCCAAATCAGGTTTCCTTGTAAATCAAAACAGTATATTCCATAAGATCCAAATGATGCAATAACATGCTCACCATCAGTGGTGCAGGATGCTGAGGCCCAACTTCCATTGACGTTTATTCCTTCGTGAGGATATTGTTCACGAACAACTTTTGTCCAAAGAATTTCACCATTATTTCTATTAATTGAGTGCACAACAAACTGCAAAAACTGCTCTGTTGTTTCTGAGTATCCCATAATCTTGGCCATCCCTGGAGTTTTCTTTTTCATCTCTTTAATCACCTCTTCAGCAGCCTTTCGGTCAAGCTCAATTGCAGAGGTCAAAAATATCTGATCTCCCCATGAAACAGGCGTTCCTACTCCCTTACCAGGGATCGGTGTTTTCCATTTTATGTTTTTCTCTTCGCTCCACTCAGTTGGAGGTGTTCCGGTAAGTGAAACACCATCCGCATTTATACCTCGCCAATTTGGCCAATTATCTGACTGGCATTTTGATTCAATTTGACATCCAAAAAATATTAGCAAAAGCAATCCTCTTGATATTAATACCTTAAATCTCATTCAATTCTGATTTTATTTATGGCAAACATCAGGATTCGAACGCTGAAATCTATTACCATATGGTAAAAAGCTTACTAAATATTCCGAATTCGACTCAGACTCTGTGGTGTAATGCCCAGATAAGAAGCAATGTGTTTTTGAGCTACTCGGTTTCCAATGTCTGGGAATCTTTCGAGTAATATTGCATAGCGCTCTGAAGCAGTTTTTGTTAGTAGTTCGATCTGCTGTTGTTGCTTACTGACAAAGGCTGACTCAGCCGAAATCTGATGAATTACCCTTCCAATTGATTCACTACCCAAATAGTGGAAATCCGACCTGGAAATCCTCAACATCTGGGAATCTTCTAAGGCCATGACTTGTAATGGTGTTGACTCCTTGAGTAAAATTGACATGTAATCAGCACAGAAATTGTAGTCAAAAATAAAATCCAGGCAAACAAAATTATTTTCCTTCCACAGAAATATTCCAGCACTTCCCTTGATAATGAAGTAAAAGTATCTCTCTGTTGTATGGTCGGCCTTGATAATTTGATCTTTTGAGAAGGTGATGGGATGACAATAACTGGCAAATTCAGACCAGGCCTCAATTGGGGCTTCAAAATATTTATCAAAAGAATTCTTGAGTATCTCTGCGTATTTTTTTGACATAATTAATAATCCTCAATACTTCATTGCTATGCTTGAACTATCCATGCATCTTTAATCGTCTGGTAAATTACAGAATTGAGATCAAACTACCTCATATTTGAGAATATCCATGAAGCTTCAGCCCCAATATGTTGAAATAGGGGCCTGGGATGAGAGTGGTTTTGGCCAAATAATGATTCAGATTGCAGATTTGTCCGATATGTTGTATGGGCATAAAAAAACTGGTCAGTGATTAACTGACCAGTCCTATTAAGTAGCGTGTAGGATTGAATATTATTTTCCCCCATTCACCGGATTGGCATCCATCGCATACATTCCCCTTCCATGGGTAGCAATAACGATGATGTTATCCCGTGGGTGAATTATCAGGTCATGTACAAAACAGGATGGCAGATTACTACCTAAAACTTCCCAATCTTCTCCACCATTAAGAGATACGTATGCTCCAACATCTGTTCCTACATATAATATATCCTGATTTATTGGATCTTCTCTGACCACATTCACAGTTCCAAGAGGAATATTAGAGGAGATATCGGTCCATGTTGCACCATAATCTTCAGATTTCCAAACATATACGGTAAAGTCGTCATCCCGTTTTCCGTTCTGACTCATATAAACGGTTCCTTCAACAAATCGGGATGCTTCCACTCTTGAAATCCATCTGTCCGTTGCAATACCTTCAACAATTTCTGTCCATTCCCCACCATCGTTCTGGCTTATCCATAATCTGCCATCATCCGTTCCAACGTACAGTAATCCCTGTTTTAACGGCGATTCGGATACTGCTGTTATGGTCTGATGTTTTACGTCACCAAAATGCTCGGGGTTATTATGTGAAAGGTCTGGACTGATCTTATCCCATGATTCACCTCTGTTTGTTGATTTGAATAGATACTGCATTCCGTGGTAAATAGTATTTGAATTATGAGGAGACAGAATGAATGCAGCAAGCCACTCTCCTCTGAGAGGAATTTCACCTTCTGCAGCCACGGGTACAATACTTTTTCTTGTTGAAGGGCTAATCCGTGTCATCATTTTACCATCCCTACCCATCCTTTCTGTAGTATCCGGTTTATTATAATCCGTTCTTGACAAAGTTCCGTAAAAGCCGGCCGAATAAACCATATTTGGATCTGTGGGATCAATTGCATGATGACTACCTTCGCCGCCAGGGGCACTTTCCCAATCAACCGCAGGTATTTTGTCCCTTCCCTCACTAAGAATCACTTCTCCTCTTCTGCTACCGTGATCCTGAATAGATCCATAAACCTTAAATGGTTCAGACATATCATAGTTAACATTGAAGAACTGTACCACAGGTATTCTTCCCGATGAACTCAGCCAGTTTTCACTTCCATCTTTTGTAATATGAACACCATGGTCATTATTTAGGATAATGTGTTGATTATCATCCTTATCAATCCAGATCCCATGGTTATCCCCACCTGCAGTTCTGAATCTCTCCCAGGTTTCTCCACCATCCTTTGTCACACCAACAGAAACACCCTGCAGATAAATCGTTTTTTCATCCGTTGGATCAACAGTTATCTGGCCGAAAACCCATCCGTAAGTATTGCATAACCTTTGCAGAACAGGATTCTCCAAAGGGCTGACTCTTTGCCAGTTTTCACCTTTGTTATCTGAACGGAACAATTGTGCTCCCCTGATATATCCGCATGATGGTAGACCATATGAATCATTCCTCTCTGCTTCAGTAGGTTCTCTGACTACTTCATAATCATCTATATAGGCATAAACAACATCAGGATTTGAATAAGAAATATCAATCCCAATTCTTCCCCTGAATTGAGGTTCCATTAAGCCGTTTGAAATTTCATTCCAGGTTTCGCCAGCATCTTCAGATTTGAAAATGGAGCACCCGGTATAACCAGCTTCTGTTCGTGGGTCATTCCATTTCTTCCTTACCCTCTGCCAGGTTGCTACATAAAGAATATCAGGATTGGAAGAATCCATATCCACATCAATAACACCTGTCATGTCATTTTTCTTCAGGGTTCTGATCCAAGTTTCACCTCCGTCAGTAGTTTTATAAAATCCCCTCTCCTCGTTTGGAGTCCACTCATTCCCTGATACTCCTACAAAAACGATATCGGAATTCTCCGGATGAACAACTATTCGGGAAATGGTGTTAGAATTTTCAAGCCCCATATGGGTAAAGGATTTACCTTGATCAGTTGATTTATAGATTCCACAACCGGCATGTGAACTTCTGAAAATATTTGACTCACCTGTTCCAACCCAGATAATGTCCTTATTGCTTGGTGCAATAGCTATATCTCCGATGGAAGAGGATATCTCCTTTTCAAAAATTGGTTTCCAGGATTCTCCGTGGTCGGTAGTTTTCCAAACTCCACCTGAAGCACTTGCAGTGAGTATGTAGTCTTGATTTGGCGAAACAGCAACATCAGTCATCCTTCCACTTGTATTCTTCGGGCCGATAAATTGCCATTCCAGATCATTAAAAGATGAATTTTGTTCCATCGTCAGATGGGTTTCCCATGCGTTCAGTCTGTCTTTGCCTTCCTTGATAATCTTTTTGTCTTGTGTTGAACACGAAGAGAAGATTATTAAAAATGTCAGAACAATCAACTGGATAGATTTTGAAAGGTTTGCTTTCATGATGTTACAAGGGTTTAGTTGTGATTAAGTTATCTAAATTAGATAAAATAAAACTAGGACAAACGATGTTTTGCAACAGAAAGTAAACAAGGTATCCAGAGTGTTGCATTTTCTGGTGATCGGATTTTGAAAGAAGCAACCAATTTCAGGTTAATTCGCTGCCAATAATTGGCGTCGCTGATCCACCCCAAGCCCTCTGGCAAAAATATCAAGTTCAGGCCATTTTTTCTGGCACCGTTTTTTTCTAAAGTTGCTGGCCCGTAAGCAGTTTTAACATATTTCCCATCATCTTTCGTTTGCTTACTTTGTCGCTCAATATGCCGAGATACAGCATCGCCGCATTCCTGGGAGGGATCGTTTTTTTAGTTTTTTCCAGCAGACTCAGCGCTTCTTTTTTGCATGTAGTAACGCATAGGCCACATCCGATGCATCGATCAAGGTCAATAATTGCCTTTTTATTTTCAATTTGAATAGCTTCCATCTGACATCTCTTAACACAAACTGTACAGCCATTGCACAATTCTTCCTCTACTTCTGCATAAAAATTATGCGCAATTAATTCAGCAGGCTTATCGTATTTTTTAGCGGAAGTCAGAACGCCACAGCAGCACCCACAACAAAGGCAGATACAAAATGGTTGAAGTGAATTACCCGGTTGAAGGACCAATCCTTCCCGTTCAGCCCGGTTAATGATCTGCATGCACTCGTCTTTAGTGATGGTTCTTGCCTTTCCCCTGTCTAAATAACTTTTCGCATCAAACATCAAACAAACTTCGATATCTTTAGTTTGTTTGCAGGGCTTACCAAGTATTGCCTCTCCTTCTTTGCATACACAATTTGCCACCTGTATGGACTTGTCAGTTTTATCAACAATCTCACGCATATTATCATATGTGGCTATACTAAATTCCGGCACAATAGCCTTCATGTGTGGACTTGTACGTAACTGCGGCAAAGAAGACCTGAAAAATTCATCATTAAAACCCTCATCGAAATACTGATGAATCAGCTCCATCATTTCTTTGCTTAAGTCACCTAGCTGATATTCAAACATCCCAATGGCAAGCATTGCGTTACTATATTTGAATGGCTCCTTTTTGGACCTGGTGATAGCACCTTTCATAAACAAATCATGAAGTAACATTGCTACCTTATCAGGCTCGTACGAAATCTCAAATTTTTTCTCAAGTCTTTTCCTAACAGTTTCCACGGAAACATTTCCCAAACTCAAGCAAAGAGCCACTTTTACCTCGATGGGTGTAAAAAGTAATTGTAGAATTCTTATCTCTACTCCTGAATTTGTTTTAGGATACCCAATGGGTAACTTATCGAGATGTTCCTGTAATTGTCTGTATAAGGTAATGTCTGAATCCATTGCCTAATGATACGAATTATAGTATTAAAGTCACATAATATAATTTAGAACCTCTAAAATATCATGTTCAATTTTTTAGTCTTTGGCAATTACTTTGCGGGAAGGGTCGATTTATCTAACCTGATGGATCATTATTATTTGGTGGTTGGATTAGTTTAGTTGGATACAATTTGACAATTATACCAATAATTGGTATAATTGTAGAAAGTAGAAATCATGAATAGAAATACATCAATATCAATTGGCGGCTATTTTGACGATTTTATTAAAAACCGCATTTCCGCAGGACGATATAAAAATGCAAGTGAGGTAGTCAGGGCAGGATTAAGACTTTTAGAGGAGGAAGAAAATAAAGTTATCGCTTTGAAAGGAGCAATTCATGAAGGCATGGAAAGCGGAATCGCCAGGGATTTTGATCCAGAATCACATTTAGCCAGCCTAAAAGGGAAAAAAGGCTCGAATGGTTAGATACAGATTAACTAATAAGGCTGTTGCTGACTTGAGCAATATTTGGAATTATACTTATTCCAAATGGTCAGAAAATCAAGCTGATAAGTACTATCAGATGCTGCTGGATACCTGCCAGCAAATTGCTGATAACCCTGATTTGGGTAAAGATTATTCTATTGTAATCGATAAATTATTAGGTTTTCGAGCTGGTAGACATATTATCTTTTATACTAGCATTGATGGAGACGAAATTGAAGTTCTTAGAATTCTCCACGAACAAATGGATTTAGGGAATTGTTTGCAGGATAAATAAGCACCACTGAAATCCCACTCCAAAAAGTTCGACTTTTGTCAGGGCTTTGGGGAGTGTGGGTTTGGAGGTAATTCCTATTCGATAGATGCGGCAGAACCTAAAACCTGATATTGCTATTTCATTTCTTTCTTTATCCATTCAATAAATAAATCTGAAATCTTTAAGCTTTTTCTATCAGTTTCTTGAAAAGGATTTGTATTAGAAATTAGAGATTCAAAGTAATCTGAAAACATATATGCAGATATTTCATTGGGATGATCTATACCTCGAGATATTGGAAAGGCATTTTTATAGAAGTCAATGCCATCAAGGTTTGTATAAATTAAATTACCGTCTTCTGATTTTATTGGAGAATACTTTCCGTTTATTTTTTTCACAACAAACACTCTATCCGTGAAGTCTTTTCCCATTACTGGAATCCCTTCAGTTTCTTTGAGTAATGTTCTCACCCAATAAAATGACTTTGCATCTTTAGGGTTAGCAATTAACCATTCAGCAATAGGAGCATCAGGATTTGAAACTTGATTATTTCTAATGGTAGAATCATTCAAAACATCTGCCTTAGTAAAGCTCCAGTATTCTGTATATAAAATTTCAAATTTAGATTTAAACGTTCGCTGCAGCGAGTGCATTTGCTCATGCACCAATAGAGCACCCATGTTTTCTAGCAGTGTTCTCACCTCTTCAGCAGTCATATTATTGTTCCAAGTTTTAGACAGATGATCAATATGTCGCTGACTCAAAATAATATATGTGCCTCTAGTATGTGCAAACCCTCCACAAAGCCAATCCTCAACTTTAATAAATCGCCAAGGTTGATAGGCCATTAGCCCAAGATCATTCTCAAGTAGAATACCATTAATCTTATCTACCACAAACGAAATACATTTTTTTTCGCGCTCTGAAAAATCAGTTACTGCTAATGCAAACTTTTCTTTTGCATACTCACGTGCTTCATCAAGATTAGTTGTTGGAGCTTTCGAGTTAGTAAATGCTTCAATTTCCCTAATTTGCAATTGCGAAAAATAGGGTTCATAAGATTCATCAAGAATAGCTTTAGCAGCGCGTTCTGTATTTAGAAAATCAACTCTAGGATGCACCAGGGGGCTTTTTTGGACAATATCTATTTGATATTGATTAAGGCTGAATTTAGGATTAATTCTATCTTTAAAATCACCATCACCTTGGATATTAGGTATGCTATCCGGTACATTTTCATCATCAATTGAATGCTTTAAGGATAAATTATGACCAACTTCATGGGCAATTACAAATGCCTGTATATTTACATTCTCTTTTCTGGTGTCATTACCAAGAGCTATGAATGTAAGATTACCTCCCATCATGCCTCTGCCTAAAGGACCTTTATGGCCATCAACGGCATTGACAAAAAACATGTTAACAATATCATTTTGCCCCTTTAGATATCCTTCCTTATCGGCTATTCTAACAATACTATCTAAATTAATAAGGCCATCTCGTGCTTTGGTATTGTTAAGAAATATGGGTTCTAGAAAATGAAAATCCACCTCTGCCCGTGAATAAGCATAGTCAACAAGATTTTCTGGGATGGCCATTGATGCTGGATCAGCCCCTTCATCAGATTGTACGATAATCGGTTGGACTATAAGTATAAAAGGGGTGAGTTTATCAGTTTGTTGTGCAATACCTTTAAAACCAACTATAAAAAGGAAAAGGGAAAAACAGCTTTTAATATAAATATCTTTCATAATTTAAGTTTTTCTAAAGTTTCAAATTCAGTGCTGAAAAGACCTCGTTAATTGTTGAATCTCCTCCCAGCTTTCAAGTTTCAGTGATTGATACGCTATCTGTTTAGCTTCTGAGCAAGAAATCGCCCGAATCATCTCCTTAATTTTTGGAATATGCGATGGGCTTATACTCAGCTCATCAATACCCAGCCCGATGAATATTGGAATTACTCGAGGATCAGCAGCCAATTCGCCACAGATTGCCACCGGTTTTTTCCTTTTATGGGCCGCTATTATGACCTTGTTAATTAAATAAAGTACTGAAGGATGAAGACCTTCGCTGAGATAAGAAACTGCCGAATTTGTCCGATCAGCTGAAAGGCAGTACTGTGTCAGATCGTTAGTTCCTATGGAGAAGAAGTCGACCTCATCGACAAAATGCTCAATAGTTATAGCAACTGCTGGAACTTCAACCATAATTCCCAAGGGAATATCCCCCTTGAAATTCTTGTTTTCAGCAATAAGTTCATCCTTACAAATATTCATTCTCCCCCTGAAATTTCTGATTTCGCTTATTGATGTTACCATCGGGAGCATTATTTTAACGGGAAAATCATGTGCCACCCTAAGAATTGCTTTAATCTGAGGTTTAAGCAATTCATCATCATGTTTAAACATCAGCCTCAATGCCCTCAATCCTAATGCTGGATTTTGTTCACTCGGCAAGTTCAGACTATTGTGTTGTTTATCTGAACCAATATCAAGTGTTCTGAACTTGAGCTCTTTCCCACGGAGAACTTTAGCAATCTCATAATAAAGCTGATATTGAGACTCTTCGGATGGCAGAAGTTCACTATTCAAGAAAACAAATTCTGAGCGAAACAAACCTACTCCATCTGCCCCGATACGATAAGCAGAATTGGCACTCTCGATTCCATCAATATTCGCACATATTCTTATACGAATTCCATCAGTAGTTTTACATTCCTTTAGCACATTTGCCAAAGCATTTTCCTCCTGAATAGCTAAATTTGCTTGACAATCCAGCTTTATTTTCTTTGTTTTAGGATCAGGATCAATAAGGACTGTTTGATTATTACCATCGATAATAAGCTCTTGCTCAGGGAAGAAATCAGACAACGACTCCCCAATACCAGTTATCAAGGGGATGGAAAAGGCTCTGGCTAAAATGGCTGCATGATCATTGTACCCTCCTTTGCAGGTAATAATTCCCAGAATCTGGTCCCTGTCAAAACTTAGAATATCGCTGGCAGTCAATTCGAAAGCTACTAGTATGCCCGGATTCCTGAACAAACTTTCCTCCACGATTTGCACATTCAGAAGATGCTTGATTAATCTAGCTGAAACGTCTTGAATATCCTGGACTCGGGCACTAAGATACTCATCATCAATCTGCTCTAGCTTCGCTGAGAAATAATCAGATGATTTCAAGACAGCTTGAGCAGCATTCCAGTTATCATCTTTGATAAATGAAATCATAGAATTGATGAAATCAGGGTCGCCCAGCATGGTCTCATGGGCTTTCAGAATTTCTATTTCTTCTTTGAAAGCATCATTTTGGATAGTTTTAAGGGTAGTGCCTAATTCTTCTTTGGCCTCATGGAGTGCATTCTCCAACAGCTTAAGCTCTTCATCACAATTATCAGGTTTGTATTTGGGGATACTGAACTTTTTTTTCCTAAACAAAGAGGTTTTGCCAATAGCAATCCCATTTGATAATGTTTTTCCATAGAGTAATTTCATGCTAACATTTAAAATTTGAACCAACAAGATCTCTTAACGCTTTCAGAGCTGGTACTTCATCTTTGCCCTCAGCAAAAATTTCAATCTTCGTCCCCTGTTTGATTCCCAGACTCATTAGACTAAGCATGCTTTTGCCATTAACAATTTTCTGATTCCCCTCCACTTTGATCTCACTGTTGAAAAGCATTGCTTTTTTAGCAAACAGGCTGGCTGTTCTTGCATGCAATCCAACCTCGTCAGTAACAACTATCTCTGCAACTACCATTTCTACAAAGCTTGGTTGAATAATTCTTCTGCCTGATCAATAATTGCTTTGGGATTGCGAACCGCCAGATTCACCTTTACGTCAAGAAGTTTTTTGTTTTTTAACCTTTCTTTCCCAGATATAGTAATCGCTTTGGCAATGATTACTATATCGGCTAAATCTATTTGATCCTGGCTTAGCCTGATCTGAATCTTGTGACCTCCCTGCTCCTCCACAACAATTTCATGCCCCCTGGATTCTGCTTCTTTTCTAAGAGCTGTTGCCGCCATTTTGCTGTGGGCTACTCCGGCTAAACAGGCTGTAATTAATACAATTTTCATCCTTGAAGTTTTTGAGTTTTTAGTTTCTATGATTATTTGTTTTCTTCTTCCCTATCCATTGCTGCAATATCTCTATTACTGACAGACTTCAAAAAATTGACAACAAAGGCGGTAGTTATAACCCCAGCCAATAATGATCCCCAATATACAAGAGGTTTGTTATAGAAAAACCATTGAGGAATACCCAGAACCGGAGTATAGAGTTCCAATGCAAAAAAACCAGCTATTGAACCAGTCACCACACAACCACAAACGGTAGCCACGGTGCACCTTATGATATCATTTGCTGCTAATGGGATAGCAATTTCAGTAAAACCAGCTACAAGGGTGTACACCCATGAACTTTTCGCATACTTCCGCTCGGTTTTGGTGTAAAGCTT
>Ga0233437_1005379_pt1 | contig 13959 bp, 14 predicted proteins | sample SI_122_August201_FD_182714 | JGI IMG/M metagenome (GOLD analysis project Ga0233437, IMG submission 182714) | Seawater microbial communities from Saanich Inlet, British Columbia, Canada - SI_122_August2016_200_MG | ecosystem: Environmental > Aquatic > Marine > Inlet | place: Canada: British... | reverse complement strand
TAGAAAAGAAATAAAAGAAGCAGATACAGTAGACCTAACTAGACCAGATCACATGAAAAAGGATAATAATGCCAGTATTAAACAATCGTTCGACACAGATGTTAAACCAGAGCCTAAGAAACCTAAAGAAGAAGTTGATAAAAAAGATACAGCACCGATTCACAAAGAAGATGAAGAACAGAACGAAGGGTATATAGACTTTAGCACGCTGAATGATTCTAAAACTGGAGATCAAATTTAGCAATGACATTTAATATCAACACGCGAAATGTCGCCCAAGTAGAGCAAGACCTAAAGACTTGCTTTGGTGACTTAATTGCGTTTGGTAAATACTTCCTCCCTGGTGATTTTTTAAAGTCTGCTACTCCTGATTTCCACTACATACTTGCTGACGAAATTGATTGCTTCTCTCAAAAGCCATGTGGTATTGTAATTGCTCGTGGTCATGCCAAAACTACCCTCATTAAATCAAGCATCATTAAAGACTTTTGTTATTCTCATTGGGCAAAGGAATGGGGCTTTACTGATTTAGAGTTGACTAATTTATTCTATGCTTGGGTATCTAAGTCACAGGATGATTCAAAGGACAATGTTAAATATGTGTCTAGGCATTTAAATACCAATGAGAATATAAAATACTGCTTTGGCGACAATGTATCGTTGAAGGGTGAAATTTGGAACAAAGAGGATATAACAACAATATACGGTGATCGCCTAATGTCCTCGTCTAATCTCAAGTCAATTCGTGGTAAAACAGAAGGCACAGTTGAACATGGTGCATTGAGATTTACAAGAGTATTTGCTGATGATTTTGAAAACGAGCAGAATACCAAAACATTTACTTCCAGAGAAGATTTAAAAAAGACCTTACTTGCTGGTATTCTTCCAGCCCTAGATATTCAACATCCAAGATCACGCCTATTTGCAATAGGTACTCCTGTTCACATGGATTCGTTGATGCAGAATTTCATAGACAAATACAATGACCTGATTAAGATTCCTGGAGCGTTAGATAAACATTCTTGGAAGTTGTTTGTTATGCCTGCTACTCAACCTACTCTCAAGGGTGGTGTGTTGTGGGCTTCTTACCAATCTAGACCTGTTCTTGATAAATTACTTCAAGAATATAAAGATATGGATCAGGAATCAATCTATTGGCAAGAAGTAGAGCTGATTGTATCTGCTCACAAGTTTAAAAAGTGGCGATCTGAACACATTCAAGATTTTACAGGCAAGTTAGTTAAATCAACCAATGGCAAAAATTACCTCCTTATCAATGGCGAATACATTCAGGTAAATACTTTTGCTGGCTGTGATCCTGCAACTGATATTGCTACTGCTGATGCCGACTTTGTTGGTATGTGTGTGATTGCAGTTGATGTAAACAACAATAGATATGCATTATGGGAACTTGAAGAAAAGTCAATGGTTAATGCTGGACTAAGGAATATTGAAGGAAAGCTAGATGATCCTACTGAACCAGGTATTTGCGATGTATTCTTTGACATCTGGGATAGATTCAACTTGACTTCTATTTGTGTTGAAGATGTAGGTATGACTCGTGGGGTGTTCCAAGAAATGATGAAGTTGCAGAATTTCCTCAATAGATATGATGTTACAATCATTCCCGAAGAACCAGGTGGTAGAGAAAAGCTCAACAAGATTTATACTTTTATGAATCCTATTTGTGCCCAGCGTAAAAACTACATGTCAAAGGATGTACCAATCCTAAGGCGACAGTTTCTTAACTTTGGACCAAAGATGGGTCATGAGGATTTGCTTGAATCTTGGTATTTTGCTAATCGTTATGCACATCCGCCTGATGTAAGTGAATTGTTGCCATTTGACCCAGCAACAAGCATTGAAGCTGATAGGCGTGAAGAAATTGAAACAATTATAGACGGATGGAAACCAAGAAGGCAACCAGGTTCAGGGAACTCGTGGGTTACTCTTGGATAAAAATTAAATCAAAGGAAATTAACAATGTTATTAAGTATATTAAAAAATAAAAGTGAACAAGAATTAGCACAAGATAATGTACGACTCAATGAACAGGCAAATACCTATTCACGACAGTTGTATATGTATAATGGAGACATGTCTAAGCGTTTCTATGAGGATGAACAGCTTACCAGAGAGGAATTGCAGACGCTTGATGCGGCAGGTATGCCAACCTTCACCATTAATCGAATGACTCCAGTAATTAATATGCTGTTGTACTTTGCTACGAGCAATCCACCACGTTGGAAGGCTATAGGTAGAGGTACACAGCCAGATGATGTAGATATGGCGGCAATACATGATAGAATAATTGACTACACATTCAAAATATCGGATGGAAAGTCAAAGCATGGCTTTATATCAGAAGATTGTTTCGTTAGAGGTTGCGGTAATTGGAGTATATTTGTAGATAAGGATGCTGATCAAGGGGATGGAGAGGTATTGCTAGGTAATCCAGACGAACGCTTTGTTTACATTGATCCAGCTTCTAGAGATTTCCTCGGCAGGGATGCAGGATTTCAACAGGTTGCTAAAAATATGACTAAATCAGCGTTGAAAGCTATTTATCCTGACAAAGAAGCCGAAATAGAGGCATCTTCTGGCAATCAAATCGTACACTACTTTAGAGACGCAGATGGATATATAGTAGATTCTCAAGATGAAGGTGTAAGTTTCATAGCAAATGCAATCTCACCCGTAAATGGTGAGTGGGAAGATGTAGTTCCTTATTTCTATACCAGAAGGTTAGTTAAGGTCAAGATGTGGAAGGTTACACAGCGAGTTCCTGCTGATCCAAAGGTCGTAGAGCAAATTCAGACGATGGTAAAAGAACAAGTTGGACAGATGGAAGCCGAATTTACAGTTGTACGAGCAGAAGCTGAGAAGGCGTTCTCTCAACAGGTTGAAGCTGGACAAATGATTCAAAGTAGGAAAGATTGGGAACTCCAGAAGATGGATACTGAATTTGAAGGTAGAATAAAAGCAGAGGGTGATAAAATGTTCTCTATGCTACAGGAAGAAAAGACGAAGGTAGAAAAATATGTTGTTGATGATGATGCATACAAAGAATTGGTAGCAAATCCTGACGTAGTAGAAACTATATTAGACAGCCATTCGTATTGGGAAAATCGTGAACATGTAGTTGCATCATGCGGTGCTGATACCTTTCTCGAATCAAAGCTATACCCCTGGACTCACTATACATTGATTCGCCTTCCTTATTTGCATCGTGGAACTCCTTATCCAGTAGGTATTGCGAAGTACCTAGTTGGTAAACAGCGTGAAATCAACAAAGGGCATCAGATTGTTATTCATCATGCCAATCTTTCTTCCAATCCTCAGACCTACATGATTAAGGGGTCAATAAGTAACAAAGAAGAATGGAAACAGCAAAAGACGTTACCAGGTGGGATATTAGAAGTCAATCCTGGTTTTGAATTACCTAAAGACAAGTTGCCAGCTCAGTTGAATAGTGCGTTCTTCACATTAGTACAGGAAGGCAAGAATGATCTTCCTTATATTGCTGGCGTCAATGATAGTGCAGTTGTAGGTACAACCGAACGAAATGATGAACCATTTAGAACTACTGCAATGAGAGATGAACAATCTACTAGAGGTCTACGCAAGTGGGTTTCAAACATCCTTGAGCCTTGTATGGAACATATAGGTATTGTCCACCTTGAGGTCTGTCAGAATGTATATGATACCAATAAGATATTTAGGATCGTAGGCGAAACAGATATTGTAGAAGTCGAAATCAATAAACCTAAATTTGACTATCAAACTGGTGAATTAGTTGGTCGCTATCATGATTATCAGACAGCCAAGTTTGACATACAATTTGTTGCTGGCTCTACTTTCCCCGTAAATAAAGAGATGCAAGAAGCTAGAACTATGAGTCTTGTTGAAAAAGGAATGATTCTACCTGAACATGGATTGATAAGGTTAGAGATAGAGAACAAGGATCAGATATTGCAAGATATTTCAACAGTTAAAAGGTTGGAAGGTGCAGTACAGGAAAGAGATGACCAGATAAAGAAAATGGAACACGATGCAGAATCTATGGAAGCAGAGATAGTAAATACCAAGATTCAGTTGAAGGTTGCTGTTGGTGCAATGGAAATCAAGAAGGATACATTGGAGACAGAAGCACAACAGATAGCCATTAGAGACAAAAGTAAACTTGCCTTTGATCAATTTAAGTCTGAATTACAATTAATATTGAAACAGATACAAGCTGATGCAAAGATTAAGTCAAGTAAAACGAGTAATAAAACCGAAAAATAGGCTTAAAAAAGGCTTTTAAAAGTCATATAAATGAGTCTAAATTAAATATGAGGGTAAAGTAAAATAATGAACGAATTAGATAATAAGAGCACAAATAACAATGTACTGGAAGGTGACACTTTCTTCAATACATTAGATCGCCAAATTCATGGTGACGATGATGATGAAGAATATGTTCCAATCCAACCTCAAGAATCTAATGCTAAATTAGCAGATAACAATGCCAACACCAATCCCGATACCGAGAAGAGACTGAACAACCTTGAAAAACGCTACGAAGCATCAAGCACGGAAGGTCAAAGACTGGCAAAAGAGAACGAAAGACTCGCCAAACAACTAGAAGATGCCAAGAATGGCTCTTCAAATTCTCCGCAACCTAAAAATATCAAAGAGTTTCTTAAACTTGGTGACGACTTTGTATATGATACGCAAGAAGCAATAGACGATCCTGAATCTGATTCAGGCAAATATCGAAAAGCTGAACTGGCATTAGAAGTACATCGTCAGAGTCAAGAACAAAAGAATCTTGATAATAGGGAAGCATTAGCTAACGTACAGGCTGAACAGAAACAGGCATTGATGAAGAAATTTAGATTGAGTGAATCTGATTGGGAGAAATTCCAAGATAAGGTCGCCAACTCAGATATTACACTTGAAGATACCTATCTTTTGTTCAACCCCGAGCTAGTTACTGACAACGCTATTAGAGGTATTATTGGCGAAAGTAATAGGCATAGACAGAAAATTTCAGCATTTGGAAACAACACTATAGTCGAATCTGGTCAAGGTGAAGAGAATCAGAGTGAATCTGGAAAAGTCGTATTTGACAAATTGTTTAATATAGACAATTCTAAATTCAGAACTGTTGACGAAATATAGCAACTCTAAATATGGAGTAAGTTATGGCTGATGATTATAGTGGCATAACTAGAAATTTTGGGGACACCCCTAGAACTGTTGCTCACCCAGTGCAAACTGGAGCTGGTCTACCTAGTGACCCTGTACAAAATTTCAACACACCAGATGTAAATCAACGATCTGGGCGTACATCACCTGTTACTGGTGATTTAAGACGAAAGTATAACTTTGGTAATTCTTATACCAAATTGTCTTTCAATCGTGATCCGTTCCTTCACCACCTTAATACAATGGGTAAGAAGAACACGGATGATCCTAATTTCAAATACACAATTAAACGTGACATTGGTCCGTTCAAACAATTTGGCTATGTAGTTGGTTCTACTGTAAATGGCGAACTTGTTACTGCGGATGTATCTGTTGCGATAACAAATGCTTGGACTGGTACTGTAACAACTGAAGCAGCACTAGCGAATACAGGCTATCAAGAAATACTAGATGCAGTTGTACCTGGTATTGGTGATGATGCATTTGCTAACGGTATGCCAAACACACAGGGTAATACTTTTGCTATATTGGTAATGGGTGACTATCTTACTTCTGGTAATTTAGGAAACATTATAAATACTGGCACTGCGTCAATAGGTCAAGGAGTTATTCTTGGTGTCGCAGGTACAAGACCTGGTTGGTTTTTACCTGATATGACTGTACGTATTCCTACGACAACTACAATCCCTAATACTACTACTTCTTCTTCTACTCCAGATGATTATGTAAATGTAAAAATTCTTTCTACATATAATTTTTCTGGTACAAAGGATGGAGCTGTAATAGCAGAAGGATTAATTCTCAATGTAAGATTGGTTAAAACATCAGGTCAAACTAATGCATATCCTACTTCTTATGTTGCTGCTGGTGCAGGTGCTTGGGGTAAGACTTATGGTACGTTGCTTGATGTAGGTCATGGCGTTGGAACTGATAGTGTAGCACAGAAACTTGAGCCTGCAAGGGCGTATGTCTCTGGCTCAGCTTACCATGAGCTTTCTGGTTATGGGGCTAATCAATGGAGACAACAGCCATATACCACTGACTATGGATTAACTCAGTATTTCAAAAGATGGTGCTCAATGTCCTACAGGGCTATGTCTACTGTCTTGAGATATGAAGGCAATCCGTGGCAAGAGGAATGGCGTGACAAAATGCTTGAGATGAATCTTCAACTGGCTGATACTGCCTATTGGGGTGAACAATATACTGACGCTGACGGTATCACATACACAGAAGGATTGATTAATTTCATCCTTAATAATGGTAATAGATTCGCACTTGACTTGAACAGTAAAAATCACGACAACTTCTTAGAAGATTTGTCTGCTTTGCATGATCCTAGATATATGTTTGTTGAACATGTCAAAATGCACTATTACGTTAGCACTCCAGTTTGGAATTGGATCGGCAAACTTGCTGGTTATCAGATGAACAATCTTGAGTTAAGCTCTAACTTCTCTATGTCTAAAGTAGGGTCTGGTTGGGGAATGACTAACGGTGTTAAAAATCGAGTTATTGATGTAGATGGTCAAACAATGAAAATCTTTAGGGACATTCACTTGGATCGTTCTCATGTAAAAATGATAGCGGTTAATATGGCAACAGCCAAAATTAGACCTCTAGTTGGTAATGGTCACAATAATGATGTACACGTTTATCCAGGTGTTAAAACTAAAATGAATAGCGGTGAATCTTATCGAGTAGATTTGATTGATGCTGATATTGGTTATGAGTTTGGTTCTCCTGAATTAACTGCTGTATGGCTTTAAGGAAAGGAGTTTGAAATGAGTGAAACAAACTATGGAAAAACTGCTCCTGACGGAAAATATGATGTTGGTCCAGTTACAATACAAGGAACTAGGCTTAAACATTTATTGAGAAGTAAATATGAGTTTGCTCAATATCCTGTTATTACAGATGTGACTGCTGATACTACTACTTTGCCTGATGGTTCTGATGGTGATATTGTTTTACATCAATATCCTGATGGACTGCAATTACTTATGGCAAATATTGGTATTAATACTATTGATAAGCCTGGTGCAAATGCTAGTGGTATGAATTATGGATTTACTCAAACTAATAATATTGGTATTGAGTGGTTCATGGGTATAACTGGTTTAAAAGGTGTTGAAGGCATTAATAAGTTCACTGTTGGTGGTCCAGCTTTCTTTGGAAAATTAAAGTTTTCTATAGAAGATGTATCTGGTGCTGATTTAGCTATGTTTGGTTTTAGAAAAGTAGAAGCTGATCAGGCAGATTATAATGATTATGATGAAATGGCATGTTTAAATGTTATTTCTGGTGATATTAATATCGACTCAATCATAAATGCCGCAACTAATGTTAAAACTGATACTACTGATAATTGGGCTGATACTGAAACTCATACTCTTGAAGTATATGTTTCTAAACTTGGTTTAGTTACTTATAAGATAGATGGAGTTGCTCCAACTGCTGTTAATGCAACTGCTTTTAGTTTTGATATTGGTGAAATAGTTACTCCATTCTTCCATTTGTTAAACGATTCTGATGTTGTTGGATACGTTGTAATGCAAGAACTTGAAGTTGGCTATCAATAATAGAAGGGGTGTAAACAATGACTAGATCAAGAATAGGGTCAAGACCTAATTTTCAAAAGCAGATAATGGAAACCATTACTGCCGCTGAAACTCTTGAGAAAAAAGATAGTGGTAGACTATTTTTAGTAAACGCTTCTACTGGCTATACCATTACTTTGCCAAAAGCACAAGTTGGATTAACTTTCAATTTTGTGTTTGATGTTGGCGGAACTGATGCCGCAATGAAAATAACGGTTGGTGATACAGCAGATTATTTTTATGGTCAAGTTCATGTTACTCAAAGTGATGCCATAGATACGTTGGCTTCTCAAGTTGTTGTAAAAGCTACAGCCCTTGCAACTCCTACAAGTTATGATTGGCTTCTTTTTGATGCTGATGCAACTGCAACTGGTGGGGATGTTGGAAGTTATGTAGATATTACTTGTACTGTTGATGGCGGTTGGTTAGTGATAGCACATTTGGGTACTTCTGGTACTCCTGGTTCTATTGCTACGATTTATGCAGGTGCATAGATAGTTATATTCTAGTCGGCAGAGGTGGGCGTATTCTTCCTGCTTATCTCTGTCGGCTAACTCTATTATTGAAAATATAAACTAGAGATATAAATGGCTGAATTAACATTTCAAGCACGAGTAGAATCATTAACAAGTATATCAATTGCTACTTCTCCAAGTCCAACGGAATTGACTCAATTTTTAATAGATGCTTGTAATGATATTGCTCGAAAAATGAAAGACCTTGATCCAACTTCACTTGATTTATATGCGACAGTTGCAGTAGATCAAGATGCTGCTTTTACAGTTCAAGGATTATTTTTATATGCTGAGTTAAGGGATGGCACTGCTGGTGTTTATCATATGTGTGAAGAAATATCTCCAAGAACTGCTAGATTATACTTAGATACAAATTCACTTTATAAAGCAACGTATATAAATCCAAAAGCATATATAATTGAAGGAGCTGTTAAAACTATTCCAGCAATGACCTCTGTATATGAAATGAATGTAGCTTATTTTATTGCAGATACTACTCTTGATTATAATTCTACAACTATAATTAAATTTCCAAAGAATATGTATCATGCAGTTGCTTTATATGCATCTATATTGACAGTTGAAAATTACATGTCAAATGAACTTGTAGCAAATAAAGATTCAGATATGTATAAACTTGCTATGAGTTTGAAACAAGATTTAACAAGAGACTATGAATCAATATTCGCTACATTGATTAAGCAAAGGGAGCAGAAATGAGAGTACAAACATTAATGGAATTGGTTGGTACTAACAAGACTGGCTTTGTTATACAGCACATTAAAGATGGATTTAGGAAGATACAGCGTGACAACAGAGAAAATTTAGAAGAGTCGTCACTTAGCATAACATCTGGCGTAGAAGATTATAACTTTCCAAAGAATATGGAAAAGATACTGGATGTAAAGATTATAAGTGACCCAACAGAAACAGGTTATGTAGTAGATTGGAATAAGTATATGTGGTACGATTATGGTCGTACTTTTAAATTACAAAAAATAGATACAAATGGGTTATATAATACTCCAGATTCAAGTCATACAAATGGTATTAAAATTGTATATACTGTTATGGGTTATATCTTTGTTTATAACCCTGATGGCGATTCAGGTTATTATACTGAATTAGCAAGTGGAGGCTCACAATCATTAACTAAAGATACATCTATAGTATTTTTAGATGATGGAGTATATGATCGTGCAGATTATGGGACAGAAGGACATTATTATATGTTTATTGCTACATCTGCCACAGTAGATACTTCAGCAACAGACTTTTCAGACACAGATTTATGGACAGATGTAACTGAACAGACATCACCTGATGAAAACAGTTACATAAATATTGATGAAAACTATACAGATGCATTAGTAGAATTTGTTAAGAGCAAAGTAACTACTGATCCAAAGATGGAAGTTTTTAGAGAGAAACAATTTCAGAAGAAAACTTTTGAAGCACAAGAAACTAGAACGACAGAAAATAAAGTTTCTATGCCACCAAGAGTTTATTCATTGAGATAGATAATAAGATAGGAGTAAGTTATGCCAGGTGGATCAGGCACAGATTTAAACGAAAATAATAACATACCACAGATATTAAATATTGATGTTGCCGCAGATTGGGTTGTAGAAGGAACACCTGGTACTGCAAATACAGCTCCAAAAGTAAATTGGGCTGTGAATAATTATTCTGACAATGCAGTACAAATTGAGATTGCTAGTAAATATAGATCAATTATATTGCAAACTGATGCTTTAGTTTATTATCAATGGGGTGACAATGCAGATGTCGAAATTCCTGAAACTATTGGTTTAAGATTAGATACTACAGTAACAGGAAGAATAGAAATTAAAGTTCCTCGTGGCAAAGCTAAAGGTAGAGATAAATCTTTATGGTTAGCATTAGCAGGAATTGACGCAACAGAATATAGATTAGTGAAAGGATAGGTCATGGGAATTGAAAATGAAAGTGGTGGCGGACAGGGAACAGTTCTTAGTGGTGCTACTACAGATACAAATGCTATTTGGAGTCCTATATTAATTAGAACTCCCCCAAGTAGCTTGGATGCTATGCCATTAGAATTACCATCTACTGTCAGAACTGTATTTTTAAGAGGGGTTGGTGGAAGGGCATATTTAAGATTTGGTAGCTCAAATACAGTTGTTGCTCATGTAAATGGAACTCTTGTAAGTGGTGATAGTGATGTAACTGATTCTGGAGCAACTCAAGTTGTAACTAAAAATTCAACTTTTGGATTATCTTGTTCTGTTGTTGGAACTATTACAGTTACTTCAATAAATGCATCTGGGGGCTATACGGTAATGAGTAGTGTTGATTTGTTTAGTAGTGATGGATTTATTGCTATTCCTGCAAATTCACCTGTACCGTCTGCTGTATGGCTTTCAGAATCAAGTAATGGAATAACAATTTCAGTTAATGCAACTGCCGCAGGTGAAATATCTACGTTTCCAGTTGCAACTGCTGGAACTATCTCTATAGGTAATGTCGGTAGTTTTGATTATAATCTATATCAAGTAGGAGCACAAGAACCTTGGATAGAGTTTAAGGTTCCAAGAGGACTTGCCAGTTCTCCACTTGACCCTGTCTATTTGTGGATTAGAAATAAATATACTTCTGTTGGTCGTATATTAGTAGTTAGGAGTTAAGAATGGGAATCCAAAGTAATAATACAAGCAAACAGCAAAGAATTGCGAATAGTGGTCAAACTCTTACTTCTGTTGGTGGGGACTTCAAAGCAGTAGCAAATAATGGCACAAAAACTATTACAATTACTGGATTGAATTTTACTCTAACTGCTCAACATGTTTTAGCAGGGGATGGAATATATTTAAGGAACAATGAGGGTGGTTCATTGCCACTTCCTACTGATGATGTAACTGTATCAAGTGGAGTAATCACTTTACCAGATATGGGCTTAGATTTTATTTCTACTGATAATGTAGATGTTACTTTATCAGGGCAAACTCCAAGAGTAAGTAAAGATTTGGATGTTGAAAAAGTTGAAGTTCAAAATCTAAATATTCCTACTTCCTCAGCAATACCATTGATTAGCTCTGCCTATGAACTTACTGCTTCATTTGATGATGTAGGCAATGAATTGTATGTTGGTGATGTGGATTCCATCGGTCTTTGGCCGACTATTGACATTGGGACTTCTTTAACTACTCAAATTCGTATTCTTCTAAAACATACTTCAGCTGGTGCAGAGGAATATCGAGAACCTTATCTTGGTAGTCCTGCGGCAAATATAACTACAATTAATCTTAATGATTATCAGGTTGCTACTGATGCAGATCAATTGTTTCTACTTAGAATAAATACTAAAAATGTTAATTATATCCAAGTCCAAGCAAAAGATAGTGCTAATGGTGATGGACAAATTGATGCCCTTTATGCCACGAAAGGTTAGGTCAACATGAATAATCTAAATTTACAGACTGGACCAGAAGCATCTATAGTAATTGTTGATAGAGAAAGTGCAGTCCTCCCCCAAACAGCCCAAACACCATATTTTACAGTTACTGGTAAAGTTCTTATAACTCAAATAGTTGGAGAAGTTACTGTTGTCTTTGATGGAACGGTAAATAGTTTAAAGTTAATTTCTAACCCAACTGTTGGGGCTGATGTTGATTTATGTACTGCCCTAGTTGTTACAAGTGATGTTCTTGGATCAATTTATAATATCACTGGAACACTTGCAAATGCTCTTGTAGTTTCTACTTCTGGAGCTATTGTTGAGCAAAAGACGTCAATTATAGTTGCTGATGGTACTATTGATTTAGATGCAACTGCTAGTGACACTACTGGTTCAACTAAATGGACATTACATTATATTCCTCTTGATAAGGGAAGTAAAGTAGAAGCAGTATGAGCCTAAACCTTCAATCATCAGGCTCTCAATGGGAATTAGATTTAAGTGCAGGTAGACTTCCAGGTTTATCTACTATAAATAAATTTGGTAGAAATGATACAATAGCTAGTGGTGCTACAGAAGTTATATGGGATGGAAGTTCTTCTTATACTTTTCCTGCAACAGCTTTAATGACTAAACTTAGTCAGACTACTGATCAAGGTACTATGCAGGGGCAAACAATAGAAGTGCAAGGTCTTGATGCTAGTTGGAATTTAGTCACACAAACAAAAGCTCTTAATGGGTCTGATACTACAACTGCTGTGACTCTTGATACTGCCTTAATCAGAGTTTTTAGAATGAAGGTTTTAGCTAATGTAGTTACTACTTCTCCAGTTCGATGTCATAACGATGCTGAATCAGTTGATTATGCTATAATTGGAACTGGAAATAATCAAACATTGATGGCAGTTTATACTGTTCCAAACGGTAAGACAGCTTATATGACTTCATTCACTGTTACAGTTAATCCTGCAACCAATCTTGATCCAACTTCAATGCCAATTAGAATTTGGGCAAAAGATAATGATAACTCGTATGAACGACAATTGAAGCATGTTGAAGGAATTATATCTGGTCAGCATGTTCACCCATTCTTTCCATATAAAGTATTTACTCAAAAGACAGATATATATATGGATGCTACTCCAACAGGAAAAGATGCTGACGTCTCTGCTGGATTTAACTTAATACTAGAGGACAATTAAAATGAGAAAAATTTGGAAACAAAACGGTCAGGCTTCAAGTCCTGTTGTACTTATAAAGAGTAAAGCACAAGAGATTTATGTAGCTTTGAAGGTCAAAAAGGGCGATATAAGCTCATTATTTTCTGATCCTGATACTAATTTCAATATGAGTCATATAAAACTCGTTAGTAAGGAAACTTTACGCCTTGAGAGTGAAATAAACCTGTATATGTCTGGTAGAAAAGTTATTGCCGAAGCTGTACTGGATGAAGATGGGATAGAGATTACTCCAATTGAATATTATTCACCAAGTACAAAGCCCAACTTAAACAGTAAAATTGACAGTGATTACTTAAACACTAATACCTGCATTACTGACATGATGGATGGTGATACTTTTGGAGCATTCAAGACAAGTTATATAGAAGCAGAATAAATGGCTAATCAAGACTTAGCAATAGATGTAAAGTTTGATCCTCAACGGTCTAAAGAGACTGTTGCATCAATGAATGGTGATGCTTACTATAAAAATGGTGAGCTAAATGTTGATGGCTCTGCAAGTGATTATATTACTTTAGCTGACAATCCAGACCTTTCTTCATGGAGAACTGTATTTACAGCTACAAATCTTACTACAAGGATATGGGCTACTACTGGGGCAACTGTAAAGACCTTAATATTTACTGCTGGGTCTCTTAGTGGGGCTATGTCTGGTTTTAATGTTTATGTAAATGGAGTTCTTAATGGTGATATAGTTCTTGGTAAGAATGAAGTTATAGGCGTAGCTACTGGTTCATTTATTTATACAGCTATTGTTATTGGTGAAACTATGGAAGCACGAATGAGTGTGTTCCAAGTCTATAAGTCTGCATTAAATGTTAATAATGTAGTAAACAAGTACGAAGGTAAAGAGTTCAAAGAACATCTAAACACAGACAACCGAATCCTTAGTGTTGATGGTAGAGATGGTATCATTGGTAATAAATATGAAGGTGATACTATTGGTTCACTTGTACCCGCAGTAGTAAACACAT
>Ga0233437_1005375_pt1 | contig 13980 bp, 11 predicted proteins | sample SI_122_August201_FD_182714 | JGI IMG/M metagenome (GOLD analysis project Ga0233437, IMG submission 182714) | Seawater microbial communities from Saanich Inlet, British Columbia, Canada - SI_122_August2016_200_MG | ecosystem: Environmental > Aquatic > Marine > Inlet | place: Canada: British... | reverse complement strand
TAATTCGTTCATTGGTGTTGCTGAGCTTGAGAAAATTCCTAAGTTCATTAAATATGTTAATGTGTTTACGACGGTAAATTTAGAAGAGCTTTCATCTTGTTCTACAAAGTAAATTAATTCTTTGAAGGTTGTTTCTTCTACGTCTTTGATTGCTGAGAAAATGATTGATTTTTGAGTTGAAGTTAATTTTGAAGGAAGTAAATGTAAAAGTTCATTAGGATTCATCTTATTTGTTAAACGTAAAGGTTTAACGTTTGGATTTAATTCTTGATTTCCATACTCGATGATTTTTTTTCGATAACCTTTTGGTTTAATGTTAAATTTAGGCATTAATTGAACTTCTTCTTTAGATTCGTTAGGGGTTTTCATTTGTGAATATTCCCCGTGAGGATCAATAATTAGTAAAGGAATGTTTTTTTCCATAATTTCTTCTAATAGCACACCTAAAGTGTAAGATTTACCAGCACCAGTTTTTGCTAGGATTGCTACGTGTTTAGTGAGTAATTTCTTTAAATCTAATTTAACTTTAATGTCTTTACCCTCTAATAATCCAATATATGCGCCTTCTTTTGATGAATCTAACTTAATTACTTGGCTTATGAATTTAGATTCTGCAAGTAAGACTTCTGTTCCTGGCATAAATGGAGTTCTTATTTGTTTGATTTGATTATCTTTATCTTTATAACCTAGAATTATACATTCTGCAATTGATTTTTCTGAATCTCGTGTTAATTCAATAATTTGACAAAGAATGTAGCCATACTCTTCATGAAAGACTTGGATATAGTCAAATTTCTTTGCATTTCCTTCTACAAGAAAGCTAAAAGACGATGTAGTAGTCTTTCCATAAATCTTACCCAATATCATTTGCATAACAAAAGAAATTTGACCTGTTAATAAATGTTTTTGAATTTCAGTTGTTATATTCGTGTATATACTTCATAGGAAACATTTATTAATCTGAGACTTTTGACTGACTATAGGTGGTTATTATGGCAGAACCTGAAGCAAGTAAAGAAGAAATGATTGGTTTTCATAAAGGAGCTTTAAGCACTCTTGCTAAAGAAAGGCAAGAAATGGCTAAAATTCTACAAATTGTTGAGCAGTTAATGCAAATGCATATTGAAGAGTTAAAGAAGCTAGGTGTTGATTTAGAGAAAATGGCTAAACAAGCACAACCTGCTGGAAACTCAAAACCTATCGAAGATATTCTTAAGAAATGAGAAAACAATTAAGCAAATCAGAGATTAAGGAAATTAATTTAGAACTTGAAGACAATTATGGTCTTCAAAACTTTTTTTCTAAAAAAGATAATTTAATTGTTGAAGATATTTTAGACTATAAAGTTCTTAAAACAAATAAAGTATTGTTTTTTGAATATGAAGGTAGATGGGTTCCAATTTTAAAATTAATTCTTGAAAATAATTTTTTAAAGAAGATTACTGTAGATACTGGCGCTGTTAAGTTTGTAGTAAATGGTGCTGATGTGATGAGGCCTGGAATTACTAAAGTTGATGAAGAGATTAAAGAAAATGAAATTATTGTTATTGTTGATGAAACGCATAGTAAACCTTTAGCTATTGGTTTAACTTTATTTGATTCTCAAGGTATTAATGAGCAGAAAACTGGAAAAAGTTTAGTTAATTTGCACCAAGTTGGAGATAAGCTTTGGGGTCTTTAGTTAGATTTATAAATGATCTTTTATAGTAATTAATTATGGCACTTATTAAGAGGTTAGAATTTGATACTCAAGATGTTAATCCAAATTTAGAATCTTCTGTACTAGCTATGTTACACAAAGTTCAATCTTTGTATACTTCTGAAGCTTCACAAGAAGACAGAATCTATTTTGAGGATCGAGAAAATTCTAGATATGCGCTTCCAACTTTAAAAGATTTTCTTTTTGGTTTAACTAACATTCGTCTTGGGGATCTTGTTATAGAAGGGAATAGCGAAGTTCTTCTAGGGTTGATAGTTAATACAAACTTACATGTTGATATGAGTGGTGTCAGGAAAGTTTTATTAGATTATGAAAGAGGATTACTTTCACACGCTACTAGGTTGATTGATGACCCAGGAGGGAGATATCCTGCTTCTGAAAGTATGAATGATCTTCAAGAACCAGCAATGGGTTTAACTTTATTATTGCAGTCTGTTGAAAAAGACTATTCTGAAAGTTAAACCTTTCTTAAACTAACGATACGTCTTTCTTTAGGAACCATATTTAGAATTTTATTTTCTTTATGTTTGCCACAACCAAAGTAATCGTTTTTATTTTTGATTATTACAAAGCCTTTATGGCTTCCTTCTAAATCGATATTAAATCCTCTAATCCATTCTTGGATTAATTTATCATCTAATTCAATTGTGTTTTTCTTGGCATATGGGCCTATTAATTGTGAACCTTCAATTGAAAGTTTTAATTCGTTTTTTACAAGGCGTCCTATGTATAAGCCAATTGTATTTGTTCGAAGGATTGAAAAATTAATATTTTTGATTTCATTGTTAATTATGTAAACTTTATCTTCATGATTGATTAAAAATTGATAATCTAATAATGGTTCTGCTTCATATTCTTCTTTTAATTGCTTAAGAATTCTTTTAACTTCTTTAGAAGATAGCCACTTCATTTAAATTCCCCAGAATGGATTTGCCTTTCTCATTATTTCTGCGATTTCTTTTAATAATTCTTTTTGTTCTGGTTTTAATAAATCTTTTAATTCTTTGAATTTCTTGAAATCTTCTTCAGGTATTGCTGAGTATAAAATGTCTCCTTCATTCATTTGCCTTCCTATAGTAATGTGATCTAGTGAGATTGCAACTTGTTTGCCTGCTTCAGCTGTTTTTACATTATCTTGATCTTCTTGCATTGTTCTAACATGACTTAATGTTTTTCCGGTTTTATTCATAACTGGTGAGTTTAATTTTAAACTTCCGGAAATAATTTCTACTCCAACAATTGCGGGATTACATTGTCTAAATACATAACCTGGCATTTGTCTCATTTTTGCAGGTGTGATTAAGAGTTCTAATTTATCTTTTTGGAATTGTTTTTTAGATTCTTCTTTGTATTTTTCATATTCGTCAATAATAGAATAGATGACTTCAGATGAAATTACTTTTACTTTCTTTTCTTTTGCTAAGTCTTCTACATCTTTTTGAATTTTAGTATTAAAACCTAAGATAACACAATCAAGTGGATCGTTTTCAAAGTTAGCTTCAGCTTCAATAATATCTTTTTTAGAAATATTTCCAATAGTTGCTGACTTAATTGAGATTTCTCTTTCTTGTAGCATTTTTACTAATGCTTCTAATGATCCTAATGAGTCTGCTTTGATTACAATTCCTTGTTGATCTGTTTGAATAATAACTTCGTCAATTTGTTTTTTTAATTCTTCTTCTGCTTGACTTTGATTTTCAGGATTAACTACAATTACTGGCATTCCTGCAATTACTTTATCAATATTTGGTGCTGAGATTCTAACTGATGCTGCTGCCTTCACTTCTGGTGTGAGTTTGAAGTTTGTTTTCTTATCTCTTATTTCACATAATGGTAATGGGACTTGTAGTAATTTTACTTTTGTTTTAATTACGTCATCAACACCACCAATAATAATTTGATCGTTACGTTTTATAGTTCCACTATAAATTATTGTGTCTAAAACTTTACCTAAACCTTTTGCTTCTTTGACTTCTAAGACCACTCCTTTTGCAGGTTCTTTAGTATTTAGTTCTAAACTATCACCCATGAATTTTTGTGCCATTCCTATTAATCCCATAAGGATTTCAGGAATTCCTTCACCGGTTTTAGCTGAACAAGGAACTATAGCAATTTGCTTTGCAAAGTCTTCAACTCTATCTAATCTTTCTGATTGAAAACCTAGTTCGTGAAGTTTACCAACGAGCTCATAGATTTTCGTATCAAGAGTTGTTTGTAAGCTTTGAGTTTGTGATTTTAGATTAGGAATGAAAAATTTCTCATTTGGTTGCCAGCCAGGAAGTAAGTCTAGTTTATTTGCGGCAACAATAAATGGTGTTTTAAATTGTTTTAAAATTTCTAATGCTTCCTTTGTTTGAGGCTTGAAGCCTTCATTAATATCAACGACTAATATTGCCATATCTGCTAATGAGCCTCCTCTTCTTCTAAGTGAAGTGAATGCTGCGTGGCCGGGAGTGTCAATAAATAATAAACCTGGAATTTTGACTGTATCAATTTTTAATAATGATCCACAGATTTTTGAAATTGAATCCATAGGAACACAAGATGCACCAATTGCTTGAGTGATTTTTCCTGCTTCTGTGTCAATAATATTACTACATCTGACTTTATCTAAGATTGAGGATTTTCCATGGTCTACATGACCAACTACACTTACAATTAATTGTCTTAGATCTATCATATTAGAAATGATTCCCTTCGGGTTTTTAAAGGTTACTCAATATGATGGTCGGTTATGTGTTTAGGTCTTCGTAGAAATAAGGAAATCTTTTTTGGTTTTCTATTTGTTTTTTGTAGGCCGTAAATAATTAATTGATTTTGTAGCATTAGTGGTTTCTTTCTTAGTTTTAATCCAAAATCTTCCAATATTATTGACCTATAATGGTGGTTGTTTTCTACTTTATTAAGATAAGGGATCTTTTTTGACATTGTATCAAATAAATCAATTGCATCTTTAAACATCCAAGCAACATTATATTTTACTTCATAGACTTTATGAAAATATCTTGAGTGAATAAATGCTTTGATTATTTTATGTGAATAAGACAATCTTGCATGATGATCTTCATTTAACTTAAGTTCATATGCTGTTGAAAATAAATCTTGAACTTCTCCTTTTGGAGTTGCTTCAATGATAAATAATAAACCACCTGGCGCTAACCATTTGTATATTTTTTTCATAAACTCTTTTTGATTACTCATGTTGATTTCATGTAATTTATGTCTAATTATTATGATTTCAAATGAAGAGTTTGGATAATTATGATTATTAATATGTTGAGAATAAAACTTAGCGTTTTTTGCTTTAATCCTAGCCAAAACTAATTTTTCTTGGTTTTCATCAATTCCAAAATAGGAATGGGCATTTGTTGAAAGGTATTTGGAAATTCTTCCTTCCCCACAACCGATTTCTAAGACACTTTTTCCTTTAGTTCTAATTATTTTAGAAAGAACTTGTTCTTCATTACTACTAGGATCAATTATTAATGTCATTTTATTACTGCGATAATCATTTTAACTAGGCTGCCTCTATACCAAACTAGTTTTGTTGTACTTACTACTAAATCTGAATCTGTTGTTACTTCTGGTTCAGCTTCTGCTTGTTTTAATCTCGGATCTTTATTGCAACATTCAACTTGATAGTCTGGATCAGGCATCTCCATGAATACGAATTTTGGTTTTTGATCACATAAGTCTGCAGTAATTGTGCTATTGAAATGACATCCATTGATTCCATCACAATCTTTGAAACATAAGTTTGTATATGCTTTTGTACAATCATGTCTACATTCTATATCTCTTGCCATAAACATATCGGCAGTCCAAGATTCATCTAAGCCTACTTTTTTAGATTTGTTTGCAATTAAATAATATCCAATTTTATCCCCAACAACATCATAGCTGGAATTACCATAAACTTCTAATTCATAATTTCCTAAGTTATTTGTTTTTGTTGTGAAGAAAATTACATCGTGAAATGAATTATATGTAAATTCAGTAAGGGCAGTTACTGTAACATTTTCAATAGGATTATCTTCCATATCTTTTACAGTGCCACTAATTCTTACACTACAATCTGAATCAAGACCATCACTTCCACAACCAATATCAAATCTCCCATCACAAAAGTCAGTTGCACTATCGCAATCATTATCTATTTCATCATAACAAGTTCCATAATCTGTTTCTTTTGCTCCTATTGCTGCACTTGGGTAGCAAACTTCATCTAAAACACAATCAGAATTATTACAACATTTTGTATCATTTTCACCATGGCCCTTGAACATAGTGCTATTAATATAATATTCTGCGGGATCATCTCCGCAACATTCTTTTTTAGAAAGACCTTCATATTCTCCTACATCTAATTCTCCAGCAACAACCCAGGAATTTTCAAAGTTTCCTTTGTCTATATCTTCACACAAAGTTTTATCTGTATCTGGATCAAACCAAGTATCACCTTGACAGATTAAAGTTTCTTCATTAGCAGATTGTTTTCCAGAAGTATAACAAGTTTCATTAAAAATACATCTATTAGAATCTAGGCAGCAAGCAGTATCTGTTAAGGAATCAGCAAAACCAGGATAATCATTTGGACCAGTATTAAAGATTACATCAGTATGTCTTGTGTCTTTAATCTCAATTGTGTCATCTCCACAGCATTCGAATTTATCCAAAGAATCATATTCTCCAACTAAGTTTTCTCCTGCTTTAATCCATTTCCCTATTAGATTTCCTTTATTTACATCTTCACAGAAAGTTTGTTCTGTATCTGGATCATACCAGGCTCCATTAATACATAAAACATTTTCATTATTTATTATTTTAAAACCAGGTTCTTCAACAATTGATTCATTACATTGATTATTATATGCACAACTTAATTCGTTATCACAGCACACATTGTCTGATAAGTTAGTTGCAAAATTAGGATAATCTGTTAATTCAAAATTTGTTGATATGTTTGATAATCTTTGGCGGAAATTCTCGTTTAAATCATCTCCACAACATTCGTCTGTAATTAAATCTGTGTATTCACCAAGTCCTATTATTCCTGCATTTGTCCAATCAAATCCTTGAATGCAATTTGCACCTGTTACTTCACAGGCAATTTGGCTTACATCTCTGTTTTCGGTGTCACATGTTGAATTACACCATAAGCTTTTATTGTAACAATCTTGAAGGTCATTTAATTCATCACATTTAAAATCAAAGTTTATTTCATTAATATCAAATTCACAAGTATCTTCATTTTCATCAAAAATTGTTGTGTATGAATAACATTTGTAATCGTCAGCTAAACCAAGACCATCGTTATCACAGTTACCTGATTGACAAGCAAAGTCTTGCTCTTCTTTAGAATGGATTTTTGTAATTCCATTGCAATTTGCACCATCATTTTCTTTCTCTTCACATTTACTAGTTAAGTTACAATAAAATCCAGTTGGGCAATCTGAGTTTTGACTGCAAGCATTTGTGCAGTCTGGACCATCACAATAATAACCAGGATTAGTACAATCAAGTGGATTACATAGTCCACATCCTGAATCTATGTTACAATCTGGATCATCACAATCAAATAAAGTATCACAATCATTATCAATAAGATCATGACAGTTTCCAATTGTTTCAGTTCCAGATCTACAAATGGAATAGTTATCTACACATTTGGATGAAGAGTCACAACAGGCAGTGTAAGGAATAGAATCATATGTTGTTTCTCTGAAATATTCACCATAATCATCTCCACAACAGCCTAAGGGTATATCGCCTCCGATATTGTATCTATTAAAATCAACACAAGCATTACAATAAGCTTCATTTGAATCTGAATCTTGCATTGTTAAAGAACTATCGCAATATGCAAATGTGTCTGGATCACAAGATTGATTATCAATACAATTTTGGTATCCTAAACATTTAGATCGGTCACAAACTTCAACAGGGATCCATTGTGGATTTGAATGTGTACTTATCCAACCTACATCCCAGAGATATAAAAGAAAATTATATTTAGAAACTTCTTCTGGGGATCTAAGATCAATATATCCAGCATAATTATCTATAGGATAATAATCCCAAGCTTCTAAGCCGTTAGTCCAATCCCTTTCCCCAACAGGAGGATAGAAAAGAGTACCATACCACCCGATTCCAGCATCATCTAAAAACTCTCCTGAAAGGACGTTGTCATAAACAGTATCAGGATAAAAAGTAAATTTAGATAAACTATGAGATCCTGAAGGAGGAACCTCACTACAAGTTGTATCATCAAGATCTGTTTGTCCATCACAATCATCATCTATTTCATTAGTACAAAGTATTCCTGTTTCTTCAGCTAATACTCCACAAGAGCAAGAACAATCTGAACAATCATCAATTACTAAGTCTAAACAGGAATCTCCATCTTCGTATTTGCATGTATAGTTAAGATTGGCATCACAATAAGTCTCGCCATTGTTTTCGCAATCATTTGTGCATTGGCATAAACCATCTTCACATAATTTCCCTTGATCACATGAACCACAATTTCCGCCTCTTCCATCTGGACCACATTCTTTGTCTTGGCATAGAACAGATTGGCAAGTTTCCATATAGTGAATTTCAAAATTACATATATTACATCCATCTGGTCCTGGAATACATTCTGGAATCCACCTATCTTGATCTCCATCTATTGGATGACAAGTAGAGTATAAATATCCCCCTTCACAATATAGATTTGGATTATTTGCATCCCATTCTTGGCAGCAACCTTCTCCTGATGAACAAAGATTTGTACAACCAACTGCTTCTTCACAAGCCCCATCAACGCAGCCATTATCACAATCATATATTATGTTTGCAACAGTTCCATCTTGATCACAATAAGTTTCCCATAATCTATCTGGGTTTGAATCACAGACATCATGAAAAGTGAGACCATATTCTTGAATTGTTACTTCTCCTTTTTCAAAATAGTTTTTTCCATCATCTGTATCTGTGCAAGTAGTAGTTCTACAACAACATTGAGATAATAAACCACAGCCATGGCCGGTTCCTTCACAATCTGTCCAACCAGACTCACAACCCCAGATTTGACAATTACCCTCTGAGAAACCCATACTTTTGCAATCTTCATCACAATCTGCAAGTGCAAAAGGGATTATTAAAATAGCTAGAAATATCAAGATCCCCTTTTTCATGTGAATTTGATTATAAGTTGTTTATTTATATTTTTCTAAAATGAGAAGATTAATAAGTCAATGTTTATTTTTATTATATATGAAAAGTATTAAAAACCTACTACTGATTCTTATTTTGTTAGGTTAAATACTCCTATTATGAGGTGTTTTTCAATGGAAAACCATGTTAAAATTTCAAAAGAAATCCAAAAGAAATGGTCTGAAAAAGGCGTTTTTAAGACTGTAAAGAATCCTAAAAATAAGTTTTATTGTTTGGAAATGTTTCCTTATACTTCTGGGAAATTACATATGGGTCATTTAAGAAATTATTCTATTGGAGATGCTATTTCAAGGTTTCAAAGATTAAAAGGTAAAGATGTATTGTATCCAATGGGTTTTGATTCATTTGGTCTTCCTGCTGAAAATGCTGCTATTAAGCAGAAAATTAATCCTTCTAAATGGACTTATGATAATGCAGACGCGATTAAAGATCAGTTTGCAATGCTTGGTTTTTCACATGATTGGGATAATGAAGTTAGAACTTGTGATCCTGAATATTACAAATGGAATCAATGGTTATTTTTAGAGATGTTTAAGAAAGGACTTGCCTATAAAAAAGAAAGCCCTGTTAATTATTGTGATAATTGTGGAACTGTTCTTGCTAATGAGCAAGTTATTGGTGGGAAATGTTGGAGATGTGATACTGAGGTTTTACAAAGGAATTTGTCACAATGGTTCTTTAAGATTACTGATTATGCTGATGAATTGTTAAAAGATATTGATAAGCTTGATGGTTGGCCTGAACGAGTTAGAATTATGCAGAGGAATTGGATTGGTAAAAGTGATGGGACTCACATTGATTTTAAGATTAAAGATTCCAAGAAAACAATTTCCACATTTACAACCAGACCTGATACTATGTTTGGGATAACTTATTTAGTAGTTGCACCTGAACATCCTTTAGTATTAGAATTAGTTAATGGGACAAAGTATGAAAGTAAAGTTAAGGAGTTTATTAGGGATGTTTCTAAGGAATCTATGATTGATAGAGTTGATGATAGTAAACCTAAACGAGGAATGTTTATTGGTAAATATTTTATTAATCCTGTTAATGGGGATGAATGTCCTTTATACATTGCTAATTATGCTTTAATGAATTATGGGACTGGAGCTGTTATGGCTGTTCCTGCTCATGATCAAAGAGACTTTGAATTTGCTAAAAAGTATAAATTGCCAATTAAGGTTGTAATTACACCTGATGCATATGACTTGAATGCTGAGAAAATGTCTAGAGCTTTTATTGATGATGGACATTTAATTAATTCAGGTGATTTTAATGGAGAAAGAAATAGAGATGCAATTGTAAGTATTACTAAATTTTTAGAGAAAAAGAAATGGGGTAAGAAAACTTCTGCATTTAAGTTACGTGATTGGTTGATTTCAAGACAAAGGTATTGGGGAACACCGATTCCTATAATTTATTGTGATAAATGTGGGGCCCAACCTGCTAAAGATTTACCTGTTACTTTACCTAAAGATGTGAAATTTACTGGTAAAGGTAATCCTATAGAGACATCTAAGGAATTTCAGAATGTTAAGTGTCCTAAATGTGGTGGTAAAGCTAAACGTGAAACCGACACTATGGATACTTTTGTTGATTCTTCATGGTATTTTATGAGGTATTGCTCTGCTAATTATGATAAAGGAATGTTTGATAAAACTAAAGTAAAACAATGGTTACCTGTTGATCAATATATTGGTGGAATTGAACATGCGATTTTACATTTACTTTATTCTAGATTTTTCTTTAAAGTAATGAGAGATTTAGGACTGCATAATTTGAATGAACCATTTAATAGATTATTAGGCCAAGGTATGGTAATTAAAGATGGTGCTAAGATGTCAAAATCAAAAGGTAATGTTGTTAGTCCAAAAGAGATTGTTGAGAAATATGGGCCTGATGTTCCTAGGTTTGCTATTTTATTTGCAGCACTTCCTGAAAAAGAACTTGATTGGAAAGAAGCAAATGAAGATGGAATCTTTAAATTTATTAATAAGATTTATAGTTTAAGCTATGATTTGAAGTCTAAGAAAGTAGAGGATAAAACACTTAATAATTATGATAAGTTTATTTTGAGTAGAATTAATTCTTTGATTAATTCAGTTACTGACAGAATTGAAAAACATGAATTTTCATTAGGTTTAACTGAAGCAATGGAATTTGTAAATGAATTGTTAAAGTATAAGCCAGTTGGTAAAGATGGAGTTATGATATATTCCTTGAATAAATTAATGGTTTTACTTAATCCATTTATTCCTCATACAACTGAAGAGATCTTTTCTAGAATCGGAAATAAGAAGATGATTGCTGAAGGTAGTTGGGTTACAGCTGATAAGAAATTTATCTCAAAAGAAGCTGAAGTCTTGTATGAATTGAAGTTAAATTTAAAGAATGATATTAAGGATATTTTGGACTTGTTAAAGATTAAGAAGCCAAAGCAAATTAAGATTATTTTAGCTGAAGATTGGAAGTATGATTTGTTTAAGGTTCTAGAAAAAGAGCAGCCATTTACAAATTTAGGTAAGTTAATGGGTGTTGTTATGAAAGAAGCTAAATTCAAAAAGAATTCAAAAGATGTTTCTAAACTAGTTCCTGCTATTTTTAAGAAGCCAACTAAGATGCCTAAGAAAGTAGTTGATAAAAAGAAAGAAGAAAAGGCAATTGTCGAGAATATTGAATTCTTGAAGAAGGAGTTTGGTTGTGATGTTACTTTAGTTAAAGATATTGCTAAGAATGCTCTTCCAGGTAAGCCTGGGTTGAAGATTGAGTGAGATCTTGTAAGTTTCTTCTAGATTGTATTGGGGGAAGGTTTTGTCTTGTATATTTTTTAACTGTAGTTTCAAATAACATTTGTTTAGCAGCTACGCCTTTGTGACCTTTAAGATGCCCGCTATAAAAGACCCTATAACTGAAAAAATATGGGGGATTTACATGGCGAATTTGAATTATTAATCTAATATTTTCAAACAGATCCATACTTAATTCTTTATTTCTAATTACTGGTGGATTTTGTATTATGTGATTAATATCGGTTCTAATTTGATCTAAATCTGAAATAGAATTTTTTTTTGTTGGAAATTCAATTGGGAAATGAATCTCCGGATCGTTTAAAATATCTTCAATTACCATTTTTTAATCTATTTACCTTTATGTTTGTATCTCCTTTTAAATAAAAGTAATACCAAATGTATGACTTAGTTGTGTTTTTTAGAAAGACTTTTAAATTATTAAGGATTTAATTATTAAATGGTTTTAACAATTGATCTGAAAAGGAGACTTCTTGAAAAGATATCTAGATCTCCTTGTTCTATCCAAGAATTGGCTTTTGAGTTTGAGAAAAACTGGAGAACTATTGATAATTATATTGGAAAACTAGTTGATGAGGGTTTAGTTTGTATTAAAGAATTTAAAAAAGGATCACGCGTTGCTTTTAAAATAGTATTTATTCAACCTGAAATTAACTTTCAAATTTCAGACATTCAGAAGCAAATTTTAAAAAAAATTGAATCCGGGCAAAGAAGTCAAAATTTTAGTCCATTAAATATTATTCAACATATTGATGAAAATGAATTTAAAGCTTATTTTAAGTCTACTCAGAATTTATCAGATAGTACAAATTTTGAATTAGCTAATTTTTTAAAACAAGCGACTCAAAATATTTTAATGTTTTCTGGAGATTTGTCTTGGGTTAATCTAAAAATAAAAACTGGTTCTTTATTAGATACGATTGAAGATTTAGCCAGAAGGAAGATTTCAATTAAAATTATAGCAAGGGTGGATAAGAACACTCAAAAAATTGTTGATAAATTGTTAAATATTAATTATAAATTAGGATATGAAATGATTGAAATTCATCATGAAGAACATCCTTTGAGATGTTTTGTTATTGACGGAAAAATAGCAAGATTGAAAGAACCTTCTTTTTCTTCTGAAAAAGGTAATCTTAAGAAAATTGGAACTTACTTTTACATGGTTTTTAATGAATCTTGGATTAATTGGTTTGAAAGATTATTTTGGAGTATGTTTAGAACAAGTATTCCTGCTTCTAAGAGAATAAAAGTATTGGATAAAATTGAAGAATTGAAATCATAAGTTTAAATTGAGTATTATTTTTTACTATTTAGTTTAATATATTCATTTATCTTTTCTGAAAACTCTTTGGGATTAATTGGTTGGCAATTTAATTCTACGAAAATCTTTCTTAGATTTGGTTCGTGAATTATGATATCATTTGATTGGCTTAAATATTCTACTTCTAGGATATAAGCAAAATTATGAATGTGTTGGAGGCAAATAATATATTGAAATCCATTTAAGGGATAAATAAATTCTATTTTATCTTTTTCCCAAGTAGGATCTGGTTTCATTTTTGATAATAAAAATGCTTCTTCAAAGTATTTTATGTGTTCTTTTGATTGTAATGGAATTTTAACTTCTTTCCTAGAAATTTGACACGGATTTCCTTCTTTACAAACTATTTCCCAAGTTTTATCAGAGTATCTTAATCTAATGTCTCCTGGTCGAAATCTGGTTGTAAATAATTTTTCTTTATTAATTATCTTAAATTTTTGAGGTAATTCCTGGTATAATCTTTCGTATTGGTTTTTATTAAGAAGAGATTTCAATTCAATTTCAAAAAAAGATTCTGGTTTCATAATAATAAAGCAGGCACGCCTCATTTCGAATCATCACAATCCGACAAGCAACCTCTGGCTTTCCTCGACTCTGCGACCCTGCAGACACAAAGTTAACAAGTAAAGGCTGCTTCATTCCTGACCTGACCTCATTCTCGACAACTTCGTCCTGAAGGACAAAGCGTCAACGTACGACCAAAGACTTATCAAAAGATGATAACCCTCAATTCAGCTTCTGCCCCTTCTAAAGTCCATTTAAGGTAACAAGAGAGGACTGGCCCCCCGGCATAGCCTACAATTATAGAAAAACAGTTTCTGGTTTAAAAAGGTTTTCGTTTGGCTGCGAGGATACTTCTTCTAACTCGCTTAAAGCCTTTCTTGCAGTTGCAATGAAATCATCTGATG
>Ga0233437_1005374_pt1 | contig 13981 bp, 11 predicted proteins | sample SI_122_August201_FD_182714 | JGI IMG/M metagenome (GOLD analysis project Ga0233437, IMG submission 182714) | Seawater microbial communities from Saanich Inlet, British Columbia, Canada - SI_122_August2016_200_MG | ecosystem: Environmental > Aquatic > Marine > Inlet | place: Canada: British... | reverse complement strand
CAAAAAAATATCATTCGACCCCGGGATTGGCATAGTTATCAATATCCATTTATCTACGGACAAATTGATCCCACACTGTTTCCCATTGGTGAGTGGCAAAAGTGTTCAAAACAAGCCCAGAAATTTCAATCTGTTAAAGAATGGACAATGGATAGTTATCTGGAAGATGATCCTACCTTAATTGAAGAAATTAGAACCGGCCTCTTACCTCGAAGGGGTATCCATGTCTCCGGTGATGAAATCCTGCTGACTCTGGGAACACAATATGCGTTATATCTCATTGCCAGTCTGTTTATCAATCAAACGACAACCATTGGGATCGAAGACCCCGGATATGTTGATGCCCGTAATATTTTCAAAATCCATAATCCAAGTCTGATCGGGCTCCCGGTAGATGATGCCGGTTTAAAAATCAGTGATCAGTTGGATCATTGTGACTTTATTTATATTACTCCCAGCCATCAATATCCAACTACTGTCACCATGCCCTTAAATCGAAGATTGCATTTGTTGAAAAAAGCGTCTCAATCAGATATTGTTTTAATCGAAGACGATTATGAAAGTGAAGTTAATCATCTTGGAAAAGCGACGCCAGCCATTAAATCATTAGATAATTCCGATCGTGTGATTTATGTTTCCAGTTTATCTAAATCACTAGCACCCGGACTACGACTGGGATATATGGTGGGACCCAAAGCGTTGATTAAAGAAGCACGCTCGTTGAGAAAACTGATGTTACGTCATCCACCAACTAATATTCAACGAACTGTCGCTTTATTTATGTCCAGGGGGAACTACTATGCTTTGATGATGAGAATGCGGAAAGCTTATAAAGAGCGATGGGAAGTAATGAATCAGGCTATCACCGAACATTTACCTACCTGCGATTATACGCCAACGGCTGGAGGTTCCTCATTTTGGATCACCGGACCGGATCACTTAAATTGTAAAGAATTAGAACTGGAAGCCACCAGACAGTCAATCGTTCTGGAAACCGGTGATTGGTTTTACCTCTCGGAAAACCCACCTAAAAACTGTTTTCGGCTGGGTTTTTCTTCAATCCAAACACATATGATTGAACCCGGAATTAAACGTATAGGAGATATCATAAAAAAAATTACCTGAAACAGCACCTGTCCTTCTAAGAGAATTGTAAATCTTTATCATAACCAGTTCCCCAGGCATAATCTTCTTTGATTTGTTTCATAATCAGAGACGTTTCAATTGATACCAAGCCATCAATTTTACTGACCTTATTATAAACCAAATCATTCAATTCATCCAAAGACTTTACAATAAAATCTGCATCAATATCCATGGTTCCGGTCATCAGGTTGACAAAAATAACCTCCTTTAATTTGGAGATTTCCTGGATGACATGATCTTTATGCTTGATATCCATCTTGATTTTAAAATTACCGGTAATCCCGAAACCTAATTTGTGAGGATCACCAACAGCAACTATCTTTATATACGCTTCTCCGATAAGTCGTTTTAGGCGGGTTCTAACCGTTGCTTCTGCTATTCCAAGCTCTTTGGCAATAAAAGTGTTGGATAAACTTCCATCTTTTTGAAGCAGTTGAATAATCTTGCAATCGGTTTTGTCCAGTTCTTTGATTTTATTACCCACTTTGTCTTTATTTTTAGTCATGTAATGATAAAATTTTATAAGTTCACTGATTTAAAAACTTAGCCAAGATGCAACTGCGATGTGCAATATAAAATATGTAAAAACTAAATTCAACCCTTTTCAAATGATACAAATGCTAATTTAAAGGTTTATATACCGATTTTTCATAATTATTGTTCAAAGTAGAAATTTAAATACTGAAACCAACGGACAAAATATAAAATACCTACCTGCAGCTTAATGGGAAAGAAAAGCATTAGTCAATAAAAATTAACGAAAAATAAATAATTATAAGATTTAATGTACGATTTCAAAATATATTACTTAATATTGCCACGTTTTAAAGCAATTATTTCCTAAATCAAACACAATAAAAATATTTTAATTCAGAATTTTCATCCGGTAAGATGGCCATGAATATGGAAGCAAAAGTACTGATAATGTGCGGTGTTTTTACGTGAAGAAATAAGGCAGATAACCGGTTGTTGACAGTTTTGGGGCTTTGTTCGTCGTCCTGTAGGTGATTTTAAAAGCGATGATATGAGCGTAGATGATTGCTTGAAGTTCTTCAGGTGTTTTGATTTTTGGTTTGAAGTACTTTTTTCATATTTAATTAAGTAACCTATTTAAAATGATTAGCTGGACAAAAAATGATTATCCAAAAAACCTGAATTTTTCTTTTTCTGGATAAAATCAAGTAGTTGCATAATTCCCTTTATACGACATATTAAAATTATAGAAGAATAATCAGGATGATTATTTTTTAAATTAAAAACCTTTTAAGCGGACATGTTAATGAACTGAAATTGATAGAACTTGAAAAACAGGCCGGTAGTTTTGATTTTGAAAATGCTTTGGTAACATTACTGTTAATCGGTGAGGCGCTTAACCAAACATAAGCAAAATAAATTAAGATAAAGAACAAAAAAAGTTATATCTGGATAATATAAGCGGTATTGTTTGTACTTACTATAGTCAATGCAATATTGATATTTCAAAATTTAGAATCTCAAAGACATGACGGTCTCCAAATAAACTACTACACCCATAGGACGTGGTAGTTTATTTACTATACTTTTTAATTCGTTTTTCATCACTAAAACAGCGAATAACAATACTAAAACACTGGGAATTCAATCGACCTGATTTTCTTAATCTGCCGAATACACGAAATCACTTTTTCTTCAGTTATGGCATATCATATTCCAATAGTAGCTTTCAACAATTGTCTAAAACTAGTTCCTGACCAATTTTATGCGAATGGGTAAGTGTCTAATGCTAGACTTTTTTGATACAAATGCCACTCATCATCTTTAATTAGACCATTTTTTCGATAGTAGTTTCTTGCATCTTTCAAGATATTTTCAATTTCTTGTTCGTGTCTATTTGTCAAAGAAATCGGTTTATGATTTGCGAGAATATCCTCCACCTTATCCATTGCCAATCGGAGTGTGTTTTTCTTTCCAGATTTAATCCAGTTATCATAGATTGATTCATCCGCTACTTCAGAAAAACAAAGTTCATGCCTGAACCATTTATGGGTATGTTTTGAAGTGAGATAAGTACCCGGTACATTCCCGACATGATCAATCACCTCTTCAGCCATTGTTTCTTGACAGACTTCCACTCCTTCAAGGAACCGACCGACCCGTCTAATTACATCATCATCCAATATTGCTTTAACAGGATGTTCAGTCAGTTGTTGCGACACCGCTCCATGAAAAAAGATGCAATTTGCACCTGATAAAGCTGAAAGAGTAACTCCCTGGGCAGCTTCATGCCCAGCTTGAAAATCAATCATTTTCGAATTGGTTATACTGGTCGAACTCGCTACCGGAAAACCATAGTCCTGCCACACTTGATTGTAGACCGAGTCTAACATTGAATTTGTGATCGCCCTAAATGAAGGAGCTCCCGTTCGCATGTTTTGTGCAAAAATAAAATTCCCAGGCCAAACCGGATGTCCCTTTTTAATGATTTGGGTCAGTACCATGCCCGCAATAATCTCAGCATTACCAGACACAATAGAACCAGCGATCGTTACAGGAGAGGTGGCTCCAGAAATACTTCCCGAGTCGATTTCAAATGGAATTCCATTCTCGCAGTATGAAAAGATCTGAGATACTGATTCATCGCTGTATGCAAGGGGGGATAAAGTTCCGACATAACCAATCGGATCAGTTCCGACTACTTTTGCGATCTCCCGATTCCAGGGGCCATTTCCCAAGATTTCTATCATTCCTTTAGCCTTTGGTGACATCCTGATTAAGGCAGCATTACTTTCCAAGTATCTCATCGCCTGAGGAACATCCGAGAAGCCGAACCAAGGTGTTATTAATCCATGGACACTTGGTAACGCATCCAGTACTTTGACAAATTCATAAAACTCTTTACGAGTTGGTTGTCGAGGCTCCCCTGAATGAAGATCAACTGTTTCCATTCCAAATTGATTAAAAAAACAGAGGTGATCTGAGGTCAACTCAATATCATAATTCGGTATTCTGGCTTTTATCTGAATACGCTTAGGAACAGTTATAAGGTGCTCTCCAACAACTGTTTCAGGAAAACGAACCTTGTTTTTTTTAAAATCAACAAAACACCCATGTTCCGCCAACAGTTCCAATGCTCTCTGATTCTGAAAAACTACTCCAGTTTTTTCTAATACATGTAATGTACTGTTTTGAATTTGTTTTCCCTCATCATCAGAGATTAGTTTTAAAGATTGGATATTTTTTCGATAAGTTTGTAATCCCATGACAAAGATACTCCTTATAAATTGTGATAAATAGCTTGGATATAAATAGTACAACAGAATGTAAGATTTAGAATTAAAGCAAACTTAAAAGATTTACTTGTTACTTTGACTTGGTGGTAATTTTGGTGAAGCCAAGGAGGTTGAAATTCATTTTGAAATTTAGCCAAAGTTATTGTTAATTCAGATATATCAGAGGATGACTTCTGTTTTTTCCTGTCAAGCATTCAAGATAATCTTCCATTACCCTTCACCAAACAACACCAATATTATCTAATGTCAGAATCAGCTCTTACAGTAAATTTCTTTTTTTTACTTTACTATTCCAGTTACGTAATATTTGGAATTAAAAACAAGGCTCAGTCAAATAAGAAGATTTAACTTTAATTGACTGGATTGTTAATCGTTTCACTTAAAGTTTTGACAGTTTTTTATTCATTAAAGTCATTAAATTCCTAGTCGATTTTAGTTTATTGTCGGAGAAAAGGAATCCGGCGATTCCCTGGGGCATAAAAATGACCAGCAAAATCACCATAGCCCCAAATATGACATTACGGTAGGTTTCAAAAATTCGCAGTTCCTCGCTGATAAACACTGCTATAAATGCTCCAAGAACGGCACCTGGAAAGCGTCCCATTCCTCCAAGAACCAGCATGACCATTAGTATTAGAAAAAAATCGAGTCCTAACAACCGGTGAGACATCATCCCCACATAATGAGCATAAACGGCTCCGATCATTCCGGTTATGAACGCAGAAATCGCAAATACTATCAATTTGTATTTAAAGTCATTGACACCAATGCTTCTGGCAAATACTTCCGAGTCGCGAATAGTGAGAAAAGCTAGTCCCCAATTGGAATGAATAATCTTGTAGATAATGAAAAGGGAGATAAAGGAAATAATAAAAACGGTATAAAACCATGGTACCGGTTCCATTGAATTGTAGGTATACTCGAAAAAAGTCAGAGGTGGAATATCTAAAATTCCTTGTGGACCACCGGTTCCGATGGCTCGCCCCGGTTCGCTTTTGAGAAAGGGTTCTAAAATCATGTGCACTGCAAAGGTAACTAGTGCCACATAAGACCCCTTAAGGCGCAAACATGGCAACCCTACTAGTATACCGATGATAGCGGTGATGCCCCCCGCCGCAAGGATTCCCAACCAAGGTGAAATTCCAAATGTGCGGGTCAGAATGGCAGAACCATATCCTCCGATCACATAGAAAGCTACCTGCCCAAAGGTGAAAATTCCGGCAAATCCCATGATCAAGTCCCATGAAGCGGCCACAACTCCCCATAGGAGGCATAGGATTAGGATATGCATAATTCCAGGATTATTATGAAAAAAAAGGGGCCAAAAGGCAAGTACTGAGTAAAAACCGATCAGTATTTTAAGATCTTGTCGCATGTTTGTTTCCTATGTTTCGTCATAGTAAAAGGTTATCCCCACGTCCCGAATAGCCCCTGGGGTCTTATGATTAAGGTGCCGAGCAAGACCGTGAACCAAGCAAAGATAGTCCAGGTGAGCCCAAAATGCCATCCCACAAAAGCTTCAACAATTCCTAAAATAAAGGCGGCGTAAAAACTCCCTTTCAAGCTCCCCATCCCCCCAAAAGCAGTGATAACCCAAGCCTTCACTAAAATATCCCATCCACCGAATGGATGGACATAATATTTTGGCACTAAAAGAACGCCGGCAGTACCCACCAAAACGGCTGATAACGCGAAAGTGTAGGCAAAAATTCTATTGTTTGCAACACCCACGATCTGAGCACCTATTGGGTTTTGAGCAACGGCCCGAACTGACATGCCAATATAACTTTTGTTCAAAAAGAGTACAAAAAACAACATGCTGAGGAGCGCTGCGACCAATATCGTCACATCGTGATTTGAAAAAACAAATGTCCCGACATGTGTCTGCCCCTCAACCAAAGCGGGTATCGATTTCTTGAATGGACCGAATATCACCTGATGGAGATTATCGAGAAACAGAGCCAGACCAAGGGTCACCATCACCGCTAACATTTCCCAATCATCTCTTTTCCGCAAAGGTTTAATGGCCAGTTTTTCAGTCCACCATCCTGCCGCAAACAAGACTGGCAAAGTGATCAAAAAGACACCAAGGTGTCCTAAGCCGCTACTATAGACCACATAAGCTAAATAACCTCCCATGGTATAAAATGACCCATAGGCAAAATTGAAAACTTTTGTCACTCCGTAAACAAGCGCCATTCCCAGAGCCATCATGGCATAAATAGATCCACTGGTAATACCACTGATTAAAACTTCTATAATTTCCTGCAACATATTAACTTTCCTTATCGTAAAGAAGTTCGAGTTTACTGAAACCCTGGCTTTATATTCCCAAAAAGGCCTCTTTAAAATCTTTATTGTTCAATGCGGTTTCCTTATCTCCTGAAAAAACAATTTTTCCTTCTTCCAAAAGGTATACCATATCAGCGATTTCGGCGAGCTGAGGCATGTTTTGCTCTACGAGTAAAATACCACAACCTGATTGGTGAATCTCCTCAATCTTATTAAACACCTCAACTCTAAGAATCGGCGCCAAACCCAGAGACGGTTCATCAATAGCCAGGAATTGGCTGTTTGCCATCAATCCTCTACCAATGGCAAGCATCCTGGCTTCTCCGCCACTCAAAGTAGAAGCAAAACTTTTGGCACGTTCCTCAAGTCGTGGAAACAAATCTAAAACATAATCCAGATTTTTTTTTGCCTTATTTCGGGCATTGCGATTCAATGCCCCCATTTTCAGATTTTCTAAGACCGTCATTTCAGGAAATAGTTCGCGATCTTCAGCAATATAAGTGATACCCATTTCAACAATTTTATCACTGGTCAGCTTACTGATCTCTTCACCATTAAACCGAATCGACCCGGAAGTTGGTTGATGTAATCCACATATTGTTTTCAACAATGTGCTCTTTCCATGTCCATTAGGTCCAAGAAGAATGCGAAGCTCGCCCTCGCCAATTTCCAGGGACACGTCATTTAAAACTTCTATCTCACCATAGCCGGTGTTTACCGCATTAACTTCAAGCATAGCATTTTCCTAAATAACACTCGATTACCTTTTTATCCTGGGCGACATCAGCAGGAGGCCCAATACAGCATTGCTTACCATTCTCTAAGATCATCAAACGGGCAGAGAGTTCCGTTAAAACTTTCATAAAATGCTCAATGATGATTACTGTCACTTTTAGTTTCTGATTAATTTTCTTGAAAATATCAACAGTTTGCCTGACTTCAGCTGTACTTAATCCAGCAATCGGTTCGTCTAACAATAAAAGTTTGGGTTTTGTCGCCAAGGCGGTTCCAAACATCGTCAATTTCTTATCTAAAAGTTTGAGATGAGACGCAATAACATCCTCTTTGCCATTGAGCCCTACAAAATCAATCATTTCTTCAACAGCGAATCTTTCCTTCCCGGAATTCACTTGTGCACCAAAATGCACATCCGCCCTAATGTTTTCGTATACTGATAATGACGGGAAAAGTTGGGGATGTTGAAATGTTCGGGCAATTCCATTGTGGCAAATTTTATGGGATTTCAAGCCATTGATGTTTTTTCCCTGAAACAAAATCTCTCCAAAATAAGGGTAAATCCCCGATATTAGGTTGAACAAGGTCGTCTTGCCGGAACCGTTGGGACCAGCGATACCAAAAATTTCCCCTTCCTCAACTTCAAAATTTAGGTCGTCAATGGCAGTTAAACTACCAAACTGTTTGGTAACGGCTTCACATTTAAGAATCATGATGGGTCTTTCGTTTTTGTTAGTTGACTGGAACTAATTCTATTTCCGTTAAATCAATCACTGTTCATCGGTGATTGTGTGATTTAACGTTTAAGGGCCATTCTTTCAAAAAAGCTTGACCCTGTTTTGACATTCCTACCTTTTTATCCAGGGAGGAATATGAAATTTATTAGTTTTATACGGTGTTGGATTTTTCCTGTCCTTTGCACTAAGGAATAAAGTCACAAGCTTTCCATCCTGAACCTGCATCGTATTTCCTGGCCAGCTAGTCACCGGTATCTTATGATCTTCATCGAACTGAATCATACGTCCCTCAACGGTTTTGAATTTGTTATTCGCTACATAGGCGTTGATGGCTTCGTAATCATCCACTTTACCGACTTTCTCAACTGCTTCAGCCCAAAATTTAACACCGGTATACACCGGGAGAGAGTTGGTTCTTGGTGAGCTTCCAAATCTTTTAATGTAATTATTTACCCAAGCTTCGGCTTCTGGAGTAGGATAAGGTTCAGGAATGGCTAAGGCATTTGATGCGATGACTCCCTCTGCTTCCTTACCGGAGTTGGACAAGAAATCTTCCAATACAGCTCCGTATCCAAGGTGGAGCAATGATTGGGTGGGGGATTTTAGAAACTGACGCAGAAAGGCATTTGATTCCGGTGCACTAGCGATCTCAACTTTGATCCAACCCGGTTTTAATCTCCTTATTTTTGTCAATAATGGTTCCCATTTCATAGTGCCATATGGAACAACTTCTTTCATAACAACTTCCCAACCTGCGTCTTTTGCGTTGTCAACCAAACCTTTCGCGATTTCTGTTCCCCATGAATCATCAGTGGCTATTATGGCCAGCTTTCTATTAGGAAATTCATATGGAAGGTTTTTCATGACAAAAGCTTCATCAATTGAGAAGTTTTTCTCAATATCGGTTAAATGAAACCAATTAGAATATTTTTTTTTGTTGGAACGGTATACTAAAACAGAATTTAGAGAGCCATTGAATACAAAAGTTGGAACATTGTATTTCCCATAGGCTCTTACATCTTGGCCCCATCCTGCCCAACCAGCATGCAACACGTGTACTCTTTCACTTCTGATAAGTGTATCAGCTGCTTGCATTACTCTTTCGGGAGCAAAATCCTGAGTGTCAAATTTTACAATTTCTATCTGCCGACCTAACAAGCCACCCGCCTCGTTAATTTCGTCAACTGCCATCTTAATGCCTCGAAAATAAGAGACTCCATCACCGGCATAGGGACCAGTCAGAGCTAAAGGGGTTCCTATTTTAATTGATTCACCAGCCAATCCGGTTCCAGCAAGACTAAATATTATCAGTTTTATCATAATCATACATGCTAATTTCATTTTCATCGTGCTCTCCATAATTATTAGAGTTAGTCGATCTTTTAAAATACGCCATTAATTCTGATTTTGTTAATAGGTGACTCTCTGTTGGCATATTACCTTCGAAGAAGCTTCTTCGAAATTTTTCTTTTTTCAACGTTTGTGCCATGATAATTGTTAACGATGTTTTAAAAACCATAACGTAATTATCAGAGGTGTGATGCTGAAAATTAAGATTTGAACATTAACAGCAAAGAATTCTTAGATGTGTGTCATGACACGTTCCAACATCAATGCTGGAAAACGTCTGAAAATTACCAAAATGTAGATTCCGCCGTTTCAGGAATGTATTTCCTAAATTGGCTCTCAATTAGTCTAAAATTGTTTTATTCAGATAACCTATAGGCGTTTATATATCTAGGCGGGAGGCAGTTTGCTAGACGTTAACTTATTAAAAGAGACAGATCAATTGGTTTGAAAGCCCACATTTCCTAACAAATTTTTTATTGGCAACATTGGAGAAATTTATGAAAAAACATCTTAAATCAAATTTTACTATTTGCCAGGTGCAACACCAAATTCAGAACATGATCTTCTCGATTAATTAACAATGCTTTCTTATTGTTTTTTATACCAATAGCCATATCAAATAAATACCAAACACATCGTTCAGGTTTATTTTAAAATTATGAAATTGCGAGAGGAACGGTAAGTTGTGTGATGAGCAGTAGAAATCATTAGTAAACTATTTGAGGAAAGCTATTAAATATCGTTCAATTGAATAGAATTAACACTTTTGGTTTCATTTGATTCCTAAAAGCAAATTGGGGAAGCTCTTTTTCAAATACTGACATACAATCGTATGCTCTTATGCCACAGGAAGATCAACAATGACCTTTGTGTATTCTCCACTAATACTCTGAAATTTGAGTCTGCCTCCATGACTTTTAATAATCCCATGGCAAATGCTTAATCCCAATCCAATACCTTTACCACGGGGTTTTGTAGAAAAAAAAGGGTTACATATCTGCCCTATCATATTTTTCGGTATTCCTATACCTTTGTCATAAAAAATCACCCTAACAAATGTTCCCACTTCATCATCTATTAATTGTCCTCTGATTTCCAAAATTTTATATTTATCGTCCTTTTGAAATTTCTTATTATTAAGTGCATATCTGGCATTACTAATAAGGTTTAAAAAGACTTGTTGGATTTCCTGGCTTTGAACTTTTATTTTTGGGAGCTTAGATGGAAGGCTAAAAATAAGATTAATTCCTTCTTTAGTGATCTGTCTTTCCAGCAGCCCGAACGAATCTGTGAGAATATTATGAACATGAGTCGGGAGGTAAATTTTCTGACGATTCCTTGAGAAAAACAAAAGATTATTGACTATCTTTGCGATCCGGTCTCCTTCTTTTATAATCCTATCGAGTAACTCGTTACCATGTTCTTTTTCTTGATATAGATCTTTCAATATCTCTGCGACACTGATAATACCGCTAATTGGGTTGTTAATTTCATGCGCGACACCTGCAGCAAGTTCTCCTATTGAAGCTAAATGACTTGTATTCATTACTTCTGCTTCGATTCTCTTTTTTTCTGTATTCTCATACCATAATATAATAGTTTTTGGGTTGCCATCCACGTCTATAAAAGGTGAATAGATAAACTCGAAGCTCCTACCGTCATCTAATGACGCCTCTGTTTGTTGAATCTCACCAGATTCAATAGTTTTTTGAACGAGGCAATATTTACAAGGGTTATCGCTTTTCGCGTATTTATTAAAACACCTTTCTTCATTAACCTTACCATAAGTCTTATCAAGAGTAGCGTTTTGGTACTCAATATTAAAATCTCTGTTGACAATATACATTCCTTCACCCATTGCATTCAATACACCATAAAGCTTTTCCCGTTCGGATTGAAGTAACTCTTCTGCATGTTTACGAACCTCGATTTCGTTCAGAAGTTCTGAGGCATGTTTTTGCGATGCTTCACTGCTTTGTGCCATCTCCATTAAACGATACATGATGAATATTACAATTGATCCAAAAATAAACACAATGAGCAATAAGGTGCTGAAGTATAATCGTTTGATTTGAGTTTGAATATTTTCTGCCACATAATGACTAACTTGGCTGAGAGATTTAGTAAAAGAGTCATGGGATAGTGTTAAACACAACCTCAGATCTTCTATGGCTGCTATCAGGTTTTCTGAATATTGCCCAGTGTGCCAATCTTCGCCATAATCCACAAGCAGGTTGCCTGAATTTAAATCTTCTATGTCTTCTTCAAGTAGTTTTGTTAGTGACTTATCAGCATTTTTTAATCTTGTGTGTATCACTTCCCAATACATCTCAATCATTGCCGCATCATGTTGAAAATTTGTATTTTCTTTGATGATTTCTAAAGTGATCGATGAGTTTATAAAAGCTTGAAAATCATTTTGAAATTGGTTTATTACTACCATCCATGCTTTCCTATTTTTTTTAAGTTCATAAGTCATGAACATTTTTCGCGTCAAAATCTCCACCTTGGTCCAATTAAGGAGAAGGTTGTTGGCGATACTATGTGTTTCATTAAAAGTCTGCAGTCTCAGATTTGAAAACACCGATACAGTTAGTAATATACCCAGGCTGAAAAACAGGAAAATTCCATAAATAAACAAATTTCGAGATTTTAATTTTATCATGTTATCGTTATTGAATTTATTTGAACGAGTTCATTCTCGGAAAAACTTTGCTCCACTACAAAGGCAAAACAACTGACAGACGATCTATCTTTTAGCCTTTTCCAAGACAAACTGTAATGACAATCCGGTGGACCACAACTTTTTTATTTTTCATTTAAAATTAAGATCTTAAATAAAACAATAGCCATCCATATTCAAGTTGGCTAGATAGTGATGATTAAATACCATGCTTACCTGTATCTAAATAAATCTAGTAAAACCCCAACTTTGCTGGGTGTACCATCACTGTTTGACAGTTCCAGGATTTTAGAGAAACCTCTCTTAGTATGAGCTGCTCAAAGTTCATAAAAAGAGAGAATTCAATGAAACCAACACAAAGCTTGAGTCATTCCAAATGGGAGTGCAAGTATCATACTTACATGGATACCAAAGTATCAAAAAAAGATGATATACTGGCATTTACGAAAAAACTTAGGTGACGTTTTAAGAGAACTTGCTGTTGATCCTCACATAATTTGTTTATACTGACCTTATATTCTCAAATTGCTTGAATAAAAAATTTGTTTTCGCAAATTATCTGGTGGCCCCTTTTTGCGACAAAGCCAGAAAAACTCCTATCAGATGTTTTTTCTTGTATCTTCAATATAATAAATATTCATTTATGGTATATTTATTATACTTTAAATGGATACTTTATGGAGTTTGAATACAATCCACAAAAAAGTGAATCAAATCTGACAAAGCATGGGATAGGTTTTGAAGAGACCAAACATCTTTGGGATGATGTGAATCGTTTTCAAATCGCGCCAAAAGTGAAACTGAACCACGTTTTGCACTCATTGCTACATATGGTGATAAACTTTGGACAGCTTTTTTCACAATACGAGAAGAACGAATTCGAATTATTTCAGTTCAAAGAGCAAGAAATGGAGAAGGAAGGTTATATTATGAAAGCTAAAGAACTAGATAAAATATTTGATAAGGGTGAAGATATATCACCGTATTTGGATCTTTCAACAAAAAATCGGCCTGGTTTAAAGCAAAGACGAGTCAATGTTGACTTTCCAGATTGGATAATTAAGTCACTTGATCGTGAAGCTAGCAAGATTGGTGTTACCAGGCAATCAACAATAAAAGTCTGGATTGCTGAAAGAATAAAAATCGAATCTAATCACAACAATTAACAAGTGTGTTCAGTGGAATTTTTTGTTGCGCTCAAAATCCACTGTAAGGTCACTCCCTATAAAACCTATATATTGGGCAGGAATTACAGTCTATCTCCTGGTTCATTTTCCAAATAAAAATTGGACAAAATAGGATCTTTCTGCAACGATAAAGTTATCATTAGATGATAATTTTAATCAGGATGTTTTATTACATATGGATAATATCCAAGACAATTCCGGTTTAGAAACTTTACTTCTGTTAGACGGTGAGATCTTTCCAATGAGTAATGGATATTGGACCAAGTTTAACGTAAAACAAGTAGAACCCAATAGCAATATACCTCATGGGATCAAATATTCACTGACACTACATGATCGTTATAACAATCGAATTGTAGGTTATGACAATGCTCATGGAATAAAACCTAAAAAGAAGAAATATGGAACAAAAAGGATTGTATGGGATCACAAACATAATAAAGAAATCACTAAACCATACGAGTTTGAAAACGCAGGTCAGCTACTAGAGGATTTTTGGAACGATGTTAAAAAATACACAAATTAGAGAGGAAAAATGACTACTAGAATAATGAAAGTCGGAATAATATCAAAAAAAGACTA
>Ga0233437_1005372_pt1 | contig 13983 bp, 14 predicted proteins | sample SI_122_August201_FD_182714 | JGI IMG/M metagenome (GOLD analysis project Ga0233437, IMG submission 182714) | Seawater microbial communities from Saanich Inlet, British Columbia, Canada - SI_122_August2016_200_MG | ecosystem: Environmental > Aquatic > Marine > Inlet | place: Canada: British... | reverse complement strand
AATTGGGTTTTTGATTTTTAATTTGTCAAATAATTCAATTATTGAATTTGCAATATCTTGTAAATTAAAATATCGTTCAGGAGTACTAGATTTGCCTTTCATAGGTAAATCAATAGCATAAACAGTATATTTTTTACTTAGATTATTAATTATCTTGTAATATAAACTTGAATCCATGAATAGTCCATGTAATAAAACTAATGGTGGACCTGTACCTTTTTTTCTGAAGAACAATTCAACGTCTGTTAATCTAATTTTTGGCATTTAATTTTTCCCTTTATTTCGTCCACGTGACTCTACTGTTTCAAGTCTTTTAAGAATTAAATCTGAGTCAATGGCGTATTTTTTATAGTTTTTTAGTACAAGATCAAATGTTTTGTCATATACTTTGTAATGTTTGCTCTCAAGTGCTTGTCTTAATAAATGTAAATCAACTGCCTTGTCTTCATATTTAGGAGAAAAGTAACTTAGTCCGAAGTCAATAAAATGGACATGATTATTATAAATCATGTTTGAAGTTGTTAAGTCTCCGTGAATTATTTTTGCATTGTGCATTAATGCAAGTTTTTGGCCAATTTCTTTACATATGTTAATGTTATCATTAAGGATATCCCTAACTTTTTGACCTTTAATATAATCCATCTTAATTTCCATGTTTTTGTCGTCCATATTAATTAATTTTGGTCCAAGAACTTCGGTAGGCAATTTTTCAAGAACTTTTGCTTCTCTTCTTGTTCTAAATTTCCTTAATTTGTCATCAATATTTTTTAATCTGTAATTTTTAGGAATTCTTTTTTTTATGATAATGTCATTATCAAGATGAATTTCTGCTTCTGCACCCTTTGAGATTAATGCCATTCTGTATATTGGAAATTATTATATATATATAATATTTTATTTATAGTTATGAAAAATAAAGGGCAGGTTACTATATTTGTGATTGTTGGGATTGTTTTGATTATTGTTTTTGGGTTGGTGTATTTTTTTTTAAATAATTCAAGTAAAGAAAATTTTGAATCAATGGAATTCTCAGATATAGGAGGGTTAGTGTCGTTGTATGTTAAAGATTGTATGATTAATTCTTTAATTGAAGGAATTAATGAATTTGGTATACCTGAAGGTAATAGCATTATGAATGATTATATTTTGTTAAAAACATTAGAATGTCTAAATAATTTTGATGATTTAAAAGAATCAGTAACCATTACCACTGGAGAAACGTATTTTTCAACCTTAACAAATGAAGAAAATGTAGTCACATATGAATTCTTGTATGAAATAAATGTTAATGAAAATGGTAAAAAGTCTAATTTTGACAGGTTTAGTATTGAGATAGACAAAACATTACTTTCTTTTGATTTTGAAAATGGTGTTTCTACAAAAGAAATTATTTTATTTTCAGTAGATAAAAAAGCCAAAATTATTGTGCCAAAAGACACATTGGTATTGGATGAAAATAATGACCCTGTAAAATTCGTTGGTCTAAAAATTTTAGATAAAACTGAAAATGGGATGCGTAATAGTATTGTTTTAGGAAATCTTGTTTATGAAGGATTGCCAAGAGGTGCTCAATTTTCTCCACCAGAGGATAAGAAAGTAACTATGAGTTATTATTATCGGGAAGAAGATATTGAACCCATTTTATCGGATTTTCAAACAGAAGAAGATTTGACATGTGGTTATTTATCTGTTTCAGGCGCATATATCCCTTGGGAGAGTAATGTTGACACTGAAAAAAATATTTTAACATGTGAAATAGAACACTTTTCAATTAATAGTCCTATAACTAATTGTAAGCAGCCTTCAACTTATGGTGGTGCGGAATCTAATGGCGTGACTGTATTAATATATCAACAACCTTGTATTTTGTCTGTTGGAAAATATTTGTAGAGAAGATTTTGTAACTTGCGAAACAGCAGAATCTGAAGGAGTTGGATGTAACAAAGAATATGTTGTAGATGGGAATAATCCAGTGTATATGTATGAATATAATCCAAATGTTATGTCAAGTATTGTAGGATTTACTAAACAATACACTGAATGTGAACTTCGTGACTGGGTGTATAAAGATATTGAAAAAAATACATGTAGTTGTGGAAATATTGGTGATAATCCAGATACTTCAGAAATTGAAACTGAATATGTCAATGATTGCACAGAAGATGAATTAGTAGAGTGTCAAAATTTATGCCAAATTAAGGCAATAGAGTCAGATGAAATTAACGATGGACCTATTCATGAAGGTGGGGATGGAATTGCTGATGCAGATAATGAAGGTTTATTGATAGAAAATGGTTGTGGTTGTCAATTTGTTCAAGAAGTCATGGAATGCAATGAATTTGTTCCAGCTCCTATGACTTGGGGTTGGGAAGGTGTTTCTGGGGAATGGGGTGGATCTTCAAGTGAAAGTATTATTCCTAGAAAAGCTATTACAGCTCCGGATGGTGTTGGAGAATATAACTTTCAGATTCAAGCAGCAGGAGATTCTTGTTTAAATCCTGAAAATTTTATTGCAGCAGTTAAAACAGATGATTTATTTTCAATATATTTTGATGGGCACCTTGCTGTAAATGACGATATTGATGATGCAATTGATAAAAAAAAAGGAATATCAATACTGCCTTTACCAAGTTTTGATGCAATAAGTGGTGTAGTAACTGCAATTGGATATGAAAATGAAATTAAATCATTCTTGGAAGTAGAAACAGTTGAAACTTCATTTTTTGGACTAATTGAAAAAATGAAAATTTCTGGAATTAATAAGGATAAAACAATTACAGTAATTATTAACAATGATGATTTAATGGGAAATGATGTAAGTGATGCATCAAATCCTGATGTAGAAAAACCTCAATGTGCCTATGGGGAATTATTTTTGCAAATTCCAGGAAGAAATATTGACTTAGTTTCATCTCCAATGGAAAATGATTGTGCTGTAACAATTGGTGATAGATTGAGATACTTATGTGATTGTGTAAGTGATAAAGAATTATCAAATTGTGCAGTTGCACAAGAATGTGTGGATGATATGAATGGTTTTAGATTTTTTAAATCTGACGGGTTGTACTCAGCTAGTGTTTGTAATAGCTTGCCAAGGTCATGTCAAGTATTAATAGGTGGAGATACACAAGGAGGATATTGTGATCATAATAATAAAGCACAATGTTTGGTAAATTCTGATTTAAGCGGTTCACCGGATTGTTCATGTGGTGAAAGTGCTCATTCATCTAGTACTATAGAGCTATGTTGTAATGGTGTATTAGTTTCATCTAGTGATATCCCTGAAGATAGTCCATTTGCTTGTGAATCCAGATCAAACATTAAAAATACTTGTATATCAAACAATGTTAATTCAGTATGTTTAAGTAGTTGTCCAAGTGGTTATAATGCCATATCTGGAGGAGATTCATTGTGTCCAAAATTTGATTCAAAATCAGGATTAGTTACTGGATACGATCAATGTTGTTTAGTTATAGAGAATAGATGTTTAATAGGAGAGAGTTGTACAGGTTATGAAGCAGCTGCTTGTGAATCTAAAAAAGGAACTTATTTCAGATCACAAGTCAATTGTGAAGCTAACTTAAACTCAGAAAATTTGCAATCTTGTAATGGACTTAATGAATATCAAGAATGTAGTGGTAATGGATATATGGGTCAATGTGTAGAAAGAGGAAATATTTTGGTTTGTGAAGAAAAATTATTTGACGGGCAATCATGCATAGAAGATAGTCAATGTGGTGAAGCATGTGTTGAGGGTGAGTGTGTCACGGGATCTTGTGTTACAAATACATATAGATGCGACGGTTTGGAAACTCTACAGTATTGTGAAGTTAATACTTGGGGTTCAACGACATGCACAGGTTACTGTGATCCTCATTTATTTAGGTGTAGAGACCAATTTGGAAGTTTAGAAATTAGGGATGAAAATGATCCACTTTATTTTTTAAGTAATGATCAATCTGATCCTTTAATGGTTGCTGGAAATGAAGCTGCTTTTATTGAACTAAAAGATAAATGTGTTACTGATTGTATTTCTCAGGACTCAGTAAAGGATAGTTTTTCAAGAAATCGATGTGAAAATAGTTGTCTTGTTACAATGGAAGATTTTTTAGTTGAATCAGGAATTATGGATGCAAAAGATACGCAGATAGGCACTGGATCATGCTATAGTTACTATACCTTACATAATAACCAAGATGACACTCAAGGGGAATTAATGACTGATATGACTGCAAATGAGATGACTAATAGGTGTGCACAAGATCAATTAGAATTAGCCGGAATGATGTATGCAGCAATAAAAGCTGGTGCTATGATTAATAAGATGAACTCAAGGACAACAAATGTAGTTCAACCTGAAGATTTTAATCAAAATGAATTGAGCAGAGCCAAATTAAAAGAGATTATGGGAGTAGAAACTATTGAAGAGAAAGACATTTATGAAATTTTAAGAAGGGCTACACCAGAAGAAAGATTAAAGTACTTTGAATATACTAATTTAGTAGATTTATCAGAGTCAAAAATGAAACAACTTGCAAATTTTGATGGACACGGAATGAGTTCTTCAGAGTACAAATATTTCCTTCAACAAAATTTAGATTCACGGAGTGATAGAATGATAATTGATAAATTGGTGACTATATCTGATTCAAAGACTTTGGAAGTTACTAAGGACTTTCAGGTTAGAAACATAAAAAGGATAATGGGACCTGGGAGTAATGCAATTGAATCTGATGATGTTTTTGATTTTTTAGCTAAAGCAACACCAGAACAAAGAGAGTTATTTTTTAGTAAAACAAAATTATCAAGTAGATTGACTACAGAACAATTTTTAGAGATTACGACTTATGATGGGAATTATTATAAAGAAGCTTTCCAAGGTCTTCTGCCAAAGGAATTTAGAACTATACCAGTAGATTACCTAATTTCTCCAGTTGGTATTTTATGGTAATTAATTCTTTTTTTTAAGACCTAATAATGCTCTAATTTTATGTTTCAAGACTAAAACAAATATTACACATAATGCTTCCAAGCAAGATAACTGAATAGAAATATCAGAAAACTACTTGTTAATACAGGTACTAGAATAAACCAAATAGTATAAATTGGGTAAATTAAACTTATAAGGCTAATGAATCCACATACTATAAACATTTTTCCTCCAAATTTATGAGTATGTTCCCAAACTTTATCATTTGTTAGAGTCCAAGGAGTTCTAAAACCAATGAACCAATTTCGTTTTGCTTTTTCAACAAAAAATCCAGTATATATTAATAAAAATGATATGGCTGGAATCATGAATAATGAAAAATTAAATTTAAATCCAAGGTTCCAAGCAACAGTTAAAATATACAAATAGAACATAAATATTGCAAATGACAAGATAAAATATTCATAGTGTGATTTGAATTTTTCAATATTCTTTTTTAATGGATCTAACTTAGGTATGTAATAAAATAGTAATGTTGTTAAAGTTAATACCAAAGGAATTAAGTAAATTCCAAGAATTTTTGACATGTAACCATTAGCTTGACCTTGTTCATTCCAATGAGATGCTACTCGTTCAGGGAACATTGGCATTAATATCAAAGCAGATAAATGTGTTAGAGCGATAATTCCAGCAATAATTAATGTTACCTTATTGATATTTTTTGGGAGTTTCATGTTTTTTTTATATTTAATTTGTTCAATATACCCCACTGCTTGCTGTGATTGGGTTTTTCATAAATTCCATCAATATTTGTGTATGTTGAATTTTCAATATACTCCGCCACTTGTGGCGGTTGAGTTATTGATTTCTTTTGAAGTTATTATAGTTTTCTTCTAAAGCATCAATTCCTGGTAAGTTATGATCTGCAAGAAGTTCAAGTGATGCTCCACCACCAGTGGACACATGAGTCATTTTATCTGTTAAGTTAAATTTATTAATAGCATCTCCAGTATCTCCACCACCAATGATGGTTGTTGCCTTTAACTCTGAAATATAATTTGCAATGTCCCATGTTCCTCTTGAAAAATTATCAAATTCATAAACACCTACAGGTCCAGCAAAGACAACTGTTTTTGCTTTGTCTAATATTTTTTTATATCCAGAGATTGTGTAGGGTCCAATGTCCATAATCATCCATCCAGTTAAATCCTCATCCAGCCCTGCAATTCTTGTTTTTGTGCTACTTGAGAATTCAGTACCCATTACAAAATCAACAGGTAGGGCAATCTTATCTTTATACTTTTGAAGAACTTGTTTTGCATATTCAATTGAATCAGGATCGTATTTTGATAGACCTATATCTTTTCCTTTAGCTTTTAAAAATGTGTTTGCAAGAACTCCACCAATAATTAATGTATCAACTTTGTTAAGTAAAGTATTAAGTACATTTATCTTGTCAGACTTTGCTCCACTAATTATTGCAACAAATGGTTTTTTAGGATTATTCATTTCTTCACTTAAAAATTTGATTTCCTTTTCTAACAAGAGACCTGCACAACTTGGAAGAATTTTTTGTACTCCTACAACGGATGCATGACTTCTGTGAGCTGTACCGAATGCATCTAACACAAACACATCGGCAAAGCTTGCAAGTTTTTTTGCAAAGTCTTCATCATTTTCTTTTTCAAATTTGTCAAATCTTAAGTTTTCTAATACTACTATTTTATTATCTGAAAATTCAGATATATTCATAATGTGTGGATTATTATCAAAAAATATCTTAAGCCCTAGTAATTCTTGAACTCTATCTGCAACAGGTTTAAGGGAAAACTCAGGAGTGTATTCGCCTTTAGGTCTACCTAAGTGAGAGCATAAAATAATTTGTTTTGGTTTTTTCTTAATTATGTACTTAATTGTTGGTAAAGCTTTTCTAATTCTTGAGTCGTCAGTTATTTGAAAGTTTTTTATTGGGACATTAAAGTCAACTCTTACTAAAACTCGTTTATCAGTAAAATCAAAATCACTAAGTTTTGAATACAATTTGTTCACCTCACTATTGGGTGATGGTAATCAGCTTTATATATTTTTTTTAGTTTAAGTATTATTTATGCATGATGCATTGTTTTTTGAAAAATATAAGAATAAAATAGTAAAATGTAATTTATGTCCTCATTATTGCTTGATTCAAGAAGACAAACATGGGGTTTGTGCCATCAGAAAAAATGTTGGTGGTAAATTATTTAGTTTAGTTTATGGAAGAGCAGTTGGATGTTCACCAGATCCTATTGAAAAAAAACCATTATATCATTTTTTACCAGGAACTAGGATCTTTTCATATGCCACTGCTGGATGCAATTTCAAATGTAGTTTTTGTCAAAATTGGAATATAAGTCAAGTTTCTAAAGGTGAAGCAGGTCAAATTATTGGAGAAAAACAAAGTCCAAGCGAAATTATAAGGGATGCAATTTCTATGAATTGTAAGAGTATAGCAATGACTTATAATGAACCTTCAATCCAATTTGAGTATGCACTTGATGTTGCAAAAGAAGCAAAATCAAAGGGATTATCGAATGTTTTTGTGTCTAACGGTTATATTACAAAAGAACCAATAAACGAGATTTCAAAATATTTGGATGCAATTAATATTGATTTAAAATCTTTTGATGATGAATTTTACAAAAAAGTTTGTGGTGCAAGACTTAAGCCTGTACTTGATGCAATCAAATATTATTATAAAAAAGGTGTTTGGCTCGAAATTACTACATTAGTTATTCCGGATGAGAATGATTCAACTGACGAATTAAAACAAATTGCAAAATTTATTGCATCTATTGATAAAAATATCCCTTGGCATATATCCAGATTTCATCCTGATTTTGAGATGATGGATAGACGTGTAACTCCACTTAAAACTTTACTTAAAGCGTATCAAATTGGTCAAGAAGCAGGACTTAATTATACTTATTTAGGTAATATTAAGACTAATGATTTTGAACACACATTATGTCCAAATTGTAAAGAAGTGTTAATTGGAAGGAGTGGATTTTTGAATATTGAGAACAATCTTGAAGGTAGTAAATGTAAATATTGTAGTCAAGAAATTCCAGGTATTTTTTAAGAAGGTCTTTTTTGAATTATTTTTTGAAATAATTCTTTTGAATAATCAAGTTCTAATTTTGATTTTGTATAATCAAAAAATTCAGATAAATTTTTCCCATGATTTTTTTCATAGTCAAGAGCTTGGAGTACCATTTCAATTTTGTCAACATCATGAACCAATTGAGATTCTTTTGTTTTTCCCTCAAATTCTTCAATAGCTAAATCTTTGATAAAATCAAATCCAGTCTCTTTAGCAATTTTATTTATTGCGTCAATTTCAAGATTAATTTTATCTTCTCGTTTCATGTCATAAGGTGTAATGTCTTTAGTAATAGATTCAGCAAGATCATGAACTAATGAAAGTTTTATACAATGATTCACATCATAATTAAGTTCTTTTGCAATAACAAAAGTTAAGAGTGATACACCAAATGAATGATCTGCAACAGATTCAACATCATTTAAGAATCTAGTCCAACCGGTTCGTTTTTCTTTTTTTAATTTTGCAATATAAGAATGTAATTTTATTATGTTTTCCATGTCATTTAATTAAATCATGTAATGTTTATATTTTTTTAGCATAATTTTTATTGGATAAAATAATTTGTTAATTAAATGATATTAACAATTGCAAAAATTATCTGGTTGATGATGCCAGCGTATTTCTCAACTATAACACCTGTTATTGTTACCCAATTGAATTTTTTAAATTACCCTATTGATTTTAAGAAAAAAATATTTGGTAAAAGAATTTTTGGTAAAAATAAAACTTGGAGGGGATTATTTTTTGGAACAGCAATAGGCATATTAACTGCATTTATCCAATTTAATTTGACAAATAAATTTCAATTTTTTGCAGAAATTTCAATGTTGGATTATTCAAATTTTTTATTGATAGGTTTTTTATTAGGTTTTGGAGGTTTATTTGGAGATTTAATTAAAAGTTTTATTAAGCGTCAATTAAAAATTAAACCCGGTATAAGTTGGTTTCCATTTGATCAGGTAGATTATTCAATAGGTGCAATAGGTTGTTTGGCATTTTACACGGTATTACCATTAGATTTTATAATTTTAACAATTCTAATAAGTTTATTCATGCATTTATTTTCTGTATGGTTTGGATATAAAATAAAATTGAGAAAATAATAAAAAATTTTAACCTAAAGTTTCTTGAATCTTTTGTTGTAACATCTCTTTTGGTAGTGCTCCAACAATATTTCCAACAACTTCTCCTCCTTTGAACATTAAAAGAGTTGGAATACTTCTAATACCAAACTTTCCTGCGGTTTCTTGGTTATTGTCAACATCTAATTTACAAAATTTAATATCTTTCATCTCATTTGATAATTCTTCAAATCTTGGGCCTAACATTTTGCAAGGACCGCACCATTCTGCCCAAAAATCTACAATAACTGGTTTATCAGATTTTACTACTTCAGCTTCAAAATTTGAATCATTTACTTCTACTGGCATTTATTATCACCTTTTAAATTATATTTTACAATAATGTAAAACCATTAACCTTTTTATAAATATATGGTTGATGTGTTTAAATTAATAAAGATTAGTCACTATTCATATTAACTATATTAGGAACTTAAAAAACATCTTTTAAGAATTCTTTTGCATTATGGATGAATCCTTGATCATGGATTGGTTTGAATAAAAATACATCATCTTTTGGATTATTTTCAAGATGAGTTTCAGCTTGTTTATGTTTTTTAAGAATATTTAGAATATGATCCATTTCTTTAATTGCACCTTGCATTTGATGAGTTTTTTCAAGACTAATATCTTTATTATTATCAAGATATATGTTTAATTTACTTCTTCTCTCCATTAGATGGTTTGATAATGTATGAATCATGTTAAAGATGTGTAGCAATACCTTATATATAAAATATACTGGTACATAGTAACAAATAGGGACCATAAGATATTTATAGTACAAATTCTCTTAATATTTTTTGTATAGCAAAGTTATTAATGGAATTAAACCGTCAAACAAAAAAATTATTGTTTAGTAATTGAAAATAACTTTGCTTATTTGTTAAACACATTGTGTTTGACTTTTGAAATGCAGATGAGTATATTGTTGTATTTCAATTAAGAACAAATTAAATTTTCATGTTCGAAAACTTAAAGCAGTGAATATAAATGGAACAAGCTCCAATGCACAATGTACGAGAGTATATTGTTGAGTGTAGAAAAAGAGGTGTAACTGATTCTGTAATAGTTGACAATTTAAAAGAATCTCATTGGCCTAAAGATATTCTTGATATGGCATTTTTAGAAGCTAATGATATTGTTCCTGAAGTAGTACCAAAAGAAGTACAAACTCAAGATGTTCAAACTAGTACAGAAGATTTACAGCAACAATCATTGAATAAATCAGTTCAAGAAGAACAACAAATTAACAAAAAAGAACTTGAACAACATCCAACTCAATTAGCTAAAGAACAATATGATGATAGTGTAAAAGTTACTCAAAAAGAAATTCCTGATAAAAAGAAATTTTCATTTATGTCAATTGTAGCATTAATTCTTTCACCAATTCCATTTGTTGGATTGGGAGTTGCAATGACAACACTTGACACCATTAATAAAAAAAAAATGTCTGGGAGATTTATAGCAATTATTGCATATGTATTAGCAATTGCATCTATTGGAATTGTTGTGTATGCATTATATCAAATTTTTACATTAGATCCTGAAAAAATGACAGGATTTGCATTATTTGTTAATGAAAAATTTGGATTAGTATAGGGAATAAAAATGGTTAACCAAAATTTATTAGATTATATCAAAAAGTCAAGAGAGAAGGGATTATCAAATGGACAGATTAGTGCTCAATTACAAAGAGTAGGTTGGGATTTTCATTTAGTTGATGAAGCATTTGAAGCTTTAGATTCTCCAACCTTGCAAAGTTCACCTTTACAAGTGTCTGTACCTCAAGAAGAACTGCAAACAAAAAATTTGGAACAAAATAAAACTATTTCAACAGAAAATAAGACTAGTGTTTTGGCAATTATTTCATTGGTTTTTGCAATTATTTTTTGTCCAGTTGGTTTAATTTTGTCAATTGTTGCATTGGTTAAAATTAAAAAAACAAAACAAAAAGGAAAAGGATTTGCAGTTGCAGGTCTTGTAATTTCTATTATATTTTTATTATTAGCAGTTGCTGCTGGAGCATTTATATTTTATAAGATGACTTCAGGTATTAATAAAATGGGAAATACACTTGCAGCAATAAATGCAGATTTACTTGTTGCCCAGTATAATGATTCTAATGGTGTTGAGCATATTAATATTAATTCGATTCCAAATGGCACTATAGAATTTGTTAATGCCTGTTATTCTTCAGTTATTGCAGATCAAGGTCGAGTTGAAGAATTAGATTGTGGAGTAAAAGTATATGGACCTGATGTATATGGATTAAAGCCCATGGAATATTTTACTGTGTTGTCAATCATTCCTGATCTGCCAGAACAAGATGCACAATATGGAGCTCGGTTAACTAAGGAATATGTTGATCAAGAAATGACAAGTCTTGATGCAAATTATATTGAATCGACGTTAGATCAAATATCAATTAATGGAAATGACGCATATGTTTTAAAATGGAGAAATGGTGCCTATAACTACAGATCTTATTTTTTGGATACACCAACTGAAAGTAATTATTTGGTTGATGGTCAAAGAATAGGTTCATTTAAAATAGATGGGTTTAATGGTGACCCAGAAACAGATATTTTTACACAACAATTAGATTTATTTATTGATAATTTAAAATTTATTTAGGTGCCAAAAATCAAAGATTTTTGTACCTTAAGAAAAACTTAAGGTGATAAAAAAATGGTTAACAAAAGTATAATTGACTATATTAATAATTCTAGAAAGAAAGGAATGTCTGATAAGGACATTAAATCCCAATTAATTAATGTTGGATGGAGAGCACATGATGTAATTCAAGCATTTAAAAGTTTAGAATCAACTTCATTACCTGAACAGAAAACAGCACCTTTGTCTGAACCAACCACAAAATCAACTTTGGAACTTGTAAATGCTACTAATAAGACAAATACGTTGGCAATTATTGCATTAGTAATGGCTTTTGTAATACCTTTAATTGGAATAATTTTGGGATTTATTGCGTTAGGAAAAATTAAGAAGAGTGGTGAGAAAGGAAAAGGTTTGGCTATAGCTGCAATAATAATACCTATTGCAGTAGTTCTTTTATATCTTGGAATCACGATACTACTTGCAGCTTCAGGATTTATGGATTTTTCTAAAGTTATGCCGGAGCGTTGTGATTCTGCTATTGATATTCCGTGTCAAGGAACCGCAGCTATTTATTCAGATTCAGTAATTATACCTTTGAGAAATGAAAAAAGTAGTTCAATTACTTTACAAGAATATTCTGTAGATGGATGTTCAGGTGAAATTATATTTAGGATCGGGGGAGTTGAACAATCTTTAGAAAATGCTGAAATTGGAATGAGAGAATCATTTTCTTTTGAAACTAATGGGTGTGATTTTGGAAAAACAGGTGATAGGGCTGAAATTAATGGGCAACTTAAATATGTGAATACAGGTGTAGCATTACCTAATATATTACCAATAAGTGTTGTTGGGATGGTTAGTTAGGAAGATATATGAAATAATTTTTAAAATTGAGTATAGAAACTTAGTATTTCAAAACAAATAGAAAATTGTAATTAGGGGACGAGAAAAAATGGAGAATAAGAGTATAGAAAAATATATTAAAAATTCTAGATCAAAAGGAATGTCTGACAAGGACATTAAATCTCAATTAAAAAAAGTTGGTTGGAACATGGATGAAGTAAATCAAGCATTTAATAATCTAGATTCAGCTCCAATGCCAGAACCAAAGGCAATGCCTGCAACAATTAAAAAAAAAGTTGATGAACCACCAAAACCTAATTATAATGATAATCATAGTAATAATAATCACAATATCCAAAATGATGAATCTAAAACTAATACACTAGCAATCATTGCATTAATTATGGCTTTTGTTTTTTGGCCACTGGGAATAATTTTAGGAATAATTGCTTTGGGCAAGATTAAAAAAAGTGGTGAAAAAGGAAAAGGATTGGCAGTTGCTGCAATAGTTATTCCAATTGTATTATTAGGTTTATTAATTATTGTTACATTGATTGCATCAGTTGCATACTTTGGACTTTTAGATATGTCACAATATATGCCAGAGCGTTGTGATTTTCCAATTGATATGCCTTGTACAGGTAAAGCACTAATTACATCAAATTCACTATTTGTCTCGTTAATAAGTAATAAAGATAGAGCAATAACATTAAAGGATTATTCAGTAGAAGGTTGTAGTGGGTTTACTACTTTTACTAAAAATGGATCAGATCAAACTTATGTTGACGCAGAGATTGGTAAAGGAGAAAAATTTTCTTTTATGGTTGATGGATGTGATTTTGGTAAAATAGGAGATAAAGTAAAATCTAACGTTGTACTAACTTATGCGGATGTAGATACAGGAATAGAATATAAAATTCAAGCAAGTGTTATGGGAGCAGTTAGTTAATAATAGGTAAAAGAATGGTTAACAAAAGTATTACAGATTACATTAGTAAATCAAGACAAAAAGGTTTGTCTGACATTGATATTAAATCTCAATTAGAAAAAGTGGGATGGAAATTAAATGATGTAGATGATGCTTTTAAAAATTTAGATGAAACAATTAATTTTGAGATAAGTTCTGAGCCAGATAAAATAACAGAGGTTATTGATGAACCCTCAGTAAACAATAAAAATAAGACAAGTGTTTTAGCAATAATCTCACTCATTTTATCTCTTTTTTTATGGCCAATTGGATTAATCTTGTCCATAGTTGCATTGATTAAATTAAAAAAATCTAAGAAAAAAGGTAAATGGTTTGCAATTGCAGCGATTATAACATCAGT
>Ga0233437_1005371_pt1 | contig 13987 bp, 11 predicted proteins | sample SI_122_August201_FD_182714 | JGI IMG/M metagenome (GOLD analysis project Ga0233437, IMG submission 182714) | Seawater microbial communities from Saanich Inlet, British Columbia, Canada - SI_122_August2016_200_MG | ecosystem: Environmental > Aquatic > Marine > Inlet | place: Canada: British... | reverse complement strand
CCAGGCCTGTTTACAAAATTTTTAGATTTTTTTTGGGTGTCGGCATCATGGTGTGAGCAAAAAACATCAAAATGAAAAATTTACTCCTTACGTTTTTAATACCTTGCATAATATTACCCCAACTTGTATCAGAATTGACTATTTATTTGCCTTTTAAGAGCTGTTGGGCCTAAAAGCTGTAGTATCTTTAAAAATTTGACATTATTAGAGTTTAGTTGTAAAAATGTTTTGAAAATTTAGAGTGTTTTATGAATTTTTCCTGAACGAACAAAAACTTTCATGAGTGAACATGAACTGTAATCAAGAGGAGGACAAATGAGATTTTTAAAAATTGCGTCGCTGAGGTTGATTTTTTGTTTTTTTTTACTCGGCCTTTTGACCGCTGGATGTTCAGATGATAGCGGCGGAGGGTCATCAACCGGGGCTGATAATGGTAATCCAGGTAATTACAATCCGAATCAGAGCATGAGTCTGAAACTGGATCTGGGTTCCTCTAAAGGAGCTGTAGTGACTGACGGCTCGTCAAATACATCAGCCAGTGTGGCTGCCGTACATTATCAGAATGCGCTCTATCTTGGGATTGAACCGAAACTGGATCTCAAGGATCTACCATTGTTCAATGAGGCTGGTAGTAGTGGTGCAACCTTCTACAAAGTCGATGCAGATGGAAATGTCTCCCCCGCCTTGGAAGGTGAATGCGACAACAGCGCGGAAATGATGGAAGATTCCACTGTTGAGTGCTTCAGGTCAGGGGTTCGCACTGAGCTGCCCCAGGTTAAAAACATTGCCATCAAAGGGGACCAGGTCTTTTTCCTGTTTACTCAGAATTTTATCTTCAGGGACATCAATGATGACGGTGTCCGGTGTCAGAATCCCTGGGACTGGTCCTCTCCATGCAGTTGTCAGATTTTCAAAGCCAAAGATTCCCTGACCGCTATGAAGGACGGTAGCGCTGCACCGGCACTTGATAATCTGGAATGTGTGGATAATTATCATACGATTAACCAGTGGGGTCCTACGGCCGCTAAACCGTTTCAGTTCGATGGTGCCGGAAATATGTATTTTTACGGGCAATTGCCTGATTCCAGTCAACAGGTGCTCTACAAGGTTAATAAAGAAAAAGACGCAGACGGAAAATTTGTCAAAACCGAGATTGTCAATGCCAACATCTGCGTCAGAGACTACCGGGTCACTCAGAGCGGTGGTATTTTCTACGTCGGAGAAAACTGTACCAATGGTCAATGGGGAGGTGGAGACGGTGCCTTCTTCCGTTATGTCAGCAGTGATGAAACATTGAAGCAGATCAGCTCCGGTTGGTGGGAGTATATTTTCGAACCCATCGAAAGCCTGACTGCTGATAAGGTTCTTTTTTATGGTCCGGACCCCGATTCGGCTGCGGTGGCTCAATGGGATTCGGCTTGCCTGTTCGAATGGGACCCAGCCTTGGCAGCGGGGTCCCGGGCGACCCGCCTGGTTACCTGTAACAGCCATATCTGGGATTGGCTGGATGTTAGACGTTCAGCCGATCTGGCAAGTTTTGGAAATGCCGAAGGAGGTTATTTTGAAAGATGGCGAAAACCCACAACCGCTGATGAAGATGTGGGTGGTGGCACAACCTCCCGCTATACACGGTATCAAGCCGAGTTCAAAAATCGGTGTACGATTGGCAACAGCGAAACCTTCATTGGCGGTGGAAACGGTCTGCCAGTTAAGAACATTAAGCAGACCAGTACCGGGGAAGCGTTTATTGTTGCGAGTGTGAATCTGAAAAACGCCGGGACTTTTGGGTGTAATGTCAATGTCAGAGGGGCACATTGCAAGATCAATAATATGCCTGTCATTCGCAATGCATCAGGCACAGCCGGTGTTTACACAAAAGCCTCTTGTGAAGCTGCAAGCGGAACCTGGGTCACAAAAGGACAGTGTAATGGAACCGGTGGAGATCCTTGGAAATGGCAGGATGATGAGGCTGGGTGTCTTGCAGATGGTACTATCACAAGTCCAGTATTTACCTCCAATACATGGGGCGAATGGTACAATTCAATCTTGTACAAGCCTGACGAAGATTCAGGAGGGAATATTACCGGTCATATATGTACTGATCATCTGGATAATCCGGGCGCTACTAATGCCTCAGCTCAGGCCTTGTATTATACGAGAAATATCTTTGAAACTCGACAAACGAATAGTACTGCTGTTGTGGGAACGGAGTACACTCTCAATAATATCGACTGCACCCAACCCACTGACGGCTGGACCACGACCTATAAGGGCATGGCCTATGTCAATCGGACCAGTAACCAGTTGAGCCTGCGGTCGGCGACATCAGAGCAGGTTGCCGATATGTGGATGGTCAATAACCTCTTCTATTACACGGCTTATGATACAACAACGGGTCAATTCGTGTTTGTCAAAGATGTAGCCGATGCTACCAATGACACGCTGTTGAACAATTTTGAAGTCTATCATGTGGCCGACTCTCCAAAAACCAGGTGCGTACAGTTTGACGGCCTGAATTTTTCCAACAACACTTATATTTTTGGGGATCTGGACCCCGCCGCGGCAGATGTTGCAGCATCGCTCAATATTACCAACGGCTTGACCGGTCGTGTGCAGACCATGCTCACGTATCACTGATTGGTAAGCAGAAATTTCAGTTAGATACCGGAGGTGGACAGATTGGAGGAAGCTCTAACAATCCGGAATCCCTTCGGTATCAAGTCCTCAATATCCTGCTTTGCCTCAAAGCCTGGTTTAGCCGAAGCGCCGAGAAGGATGTCTCAAGATCTGATTCCACCGGCCAAAGAACTAAAAATAGCTCTCAAAAGCCTGTATAACGGTTTGGATATCCTGCCGTGAAATATCCAGATGGGTGACCAGGCGGAGAGCGCCTCTTCCGGAGATGAGAATCCCTTTCTCCTTAAGAAAAGCCGCCAATCTGTTGGATTCTTCAACACCAAAGGGAACAAAAATCATATTGGTTTTGGCTGCATCTGGTTTGATCGAGAGCGCTTTAATCAGCGAAAGCCCCTCCGCAAGCGCACGGGCGTTCTGATGATCCTCTTCCAGCCTGTTGATATGGTTCTCCAGGGCATAGATCCCGGCTGCAGCGATAAACCCGGCTTGGCGCATGCCACCTCCCAGCATTTTCCGTTGTCGTCGCGCTCTGTCGATGAGTTCTTTTGTACCACACAAAACTGAACCAATAGGCGCTCCCAGACCTTTGGACAAACAGACGGAGATTGAATCAAAATGTCTGGATATCTCCTGAACATCGACTTTTAAACTTACGGCTGCATTGAAGATGCGGGCACCATCCAGATGAAAGCCCAAACCGCGGGGTTTGGCCAGTTTCGCTGCTTCTTCAATGTAAGTAAGGGGCAATACTTTACCACCCGTCGTGTTTTCCAGGCAAAGCAGGCGCGTGCGGGCAAAATGGAAGTCATCCGATTTTATGTTTTCTGCAACTTTGCCCAGATCAAAGGTGCCATCTTCGGCCGTATCAAGCGGCTGCGGTTGGATACTCCCCAGGACTGCTGCTCCTCCGCCTTCGTATCGGTATGTGTGTGCATTTTGGGCGACGATGTATTCATCACCTCTCTGGCAGTGGCTCATGATCCCCAGCAGGTTACTCTGGGTGCCGCTGGAAACGTAGATCGCCGCTTCCGTCCCCAGCATGTCGGCGGCCAGACTTTCCAGTCGATTGACGGTCGGGTCTTCTCCATATACGTCATCTCCCACCTCTGCACTCATCATGGCGCTGCGCATCTCCGGGGTGGGTTTGGTGACAGTATCACTTCTCAGATCAATTATCTTGTTCATGTTATACTTATGTCTGGTGGTTTGGTTCTGTTGTCGCGCTAATCGGTTTTGCAGTCACTTCTCTTTTTTGCTCTTTGTTCACTCCATAAATCTACTGTTAAATGAAACATGGCAAGGTGTCCACCTAATCCAGACCATTTGCTTGTGATCATATCAGTCTTTATCTGTCTGCTTCTTAGAGGCGGTGCACGATAATACCGCTTGAAAACTCGGTCAAAGTCCAGTAATTAATAGGTCTGGCCGATAAATTGTTTTTGATTGTCTAGAGGGATTGATCTATGTTTGCAGGTTTTCGTGTGATATTTGCCATCCTGTTGTTTCTGATTGCCTACAAGAAAGGCTACGGTAAGTTTTTCTGGGCAGCCATGGGTTTTATCCTGGGGCCCCTTGCTCTGATCGGGATCCTGGTCTACCGGAAAAATGCCAATTTTACCCAATCAATTTTAAACGGTGTCAGCGGTATTCTGGGGGGCGCCTTTGCAGTGTTTCTGTGCTGGTATGCTGCGGGTTTGTGGTTGCCACCGCAAACATTGGAAAAGGCAGTTGGGGGAGCGGACACGTTCTGGTATCTGATTCTTCCCTCGGTGAGTTTGTCCATCGGCTTTATCGCTTTTTGTATCACCATGGCCGTCACATCTGCCAGGGAGACCTCGGCGGAAGTAAGCAACCCTGCTTCGGAGCGCCGGCTTCGGAAGTAGGCGCTCCTTCCCTGGTTGGTCTACATGATTCTCTGTGCGGATCACAGGCCCAAGAAAAGGATAACAAATTATGCAAGCTGACAAATGGATACTTGTCACCGGTGCCAGCACAGGGATTGGACGAGCGGCAGTAGATTCTCTGGCAGCAGGCGGATTCAATGTGTACGCCTGCGCCAGAAAAACCCGGGACCTTGATGAACTGGCCGGGATTGACAACGTCGTCCCGATTGAATTGGATGTCACGGATACAGATCAAATAAATTCTGCGCTTAAATTTGTCCAGCAGAAAAAGAGTGGATTGTTCGGGGTATTAAACAATGCAGGGATTGCCGAAGCCGGACCCTTGATGGATCTGGATGTCAAGATACTCCGTCAACAATTTGAGGTTAACTTTTTTGGCGTGCATGAGGTCACCCGGGCATTTTTTCCTCTGTTGCTGGAGTCAAAAGGGCGGATTGTCATGATGAGCAGTGATTCCGGGTTTTTTGCCACACCTTTTGCCGGACCCTATTGTGCCTCCAAGTTTGCTCTGGAGGGGTACTCCGATTCTTTACGCAGGGAATTAATCGATTTTGGTGTCGAGGTGGTTCTGATTCAGCCAGGTCGTGTCAAGACCCCTATCTGGGATAAAGGAGTCAAGTTTCTGAGCCAGTTTCCGGGATCCATTTTCGAAAAAACAGCAGTCACATTGGGAAAACATGCCTTTGAAAAAGGCAAAACCAGCGGATTGGAAGCCGGTGAATTGGGTAAGGTGGTGCAGCATGTGTTTCAGACGAAGAGACCCAAAACCAGATACCTCGTCAGCCCGAATAATTTTAAATATTACATGGTAAAAATCCTGTCCGACCGTCGAGTGGATCGCATGGTGCAATCGGAAATTGCAAGCCTGATGAAATAGTGTGGCTTTTCCTTCTCTAACATCTGCGGTAACTTCTCATAGTCAGAAAATGAGTGAGGCATTTGATAAGTTATCAAAAAAACAGGAGAGAATATGAAAATAGCGGCTCGAACGATAGTTTTAATTTTTGTTGGCTTAACGCTGGGTGGTTGTTGGAATTATGGTAGATGAGGCAGGGGATCCGGTCCCCGGTTCAGGGATCCAGATAACTGTCCCTATCGGAATTCAACGACAGTAAAATTGCGGAAAGATCTATTTACGGGGTGAATAGGGAGCTCGTGACCTCCGTCTTGATTCTAGCGAAATCTGGACTTGCATGAATAAGCAGCTGAGCCTTTTTCAAAGCGTTTCATAGCCAAACGGAAGTCTGATGATGAAGCGGCTTCCACTGCCTATTTCAGATTCCACTTCCATGCTTCCTTTATGGTTATTTGTAATGATCATATATGAAACAGATAGGCCTAAGCCTGTCCCCTCACCAACGGGCTTGGTGGTATAAAAGGGTTCAAAAACCCGATTTCGAGTCTCTTCATCCATACCCGGCCCATTATCTTCAACTTCAATTCGGACCGTTCTATCTTCAAGAGCGATGCGTAAGGTGATCTGGGGGGAATCATGCCTTTTCCAATTGGCCATGGCCCAGGTCGCATTGGTTAACAGATTTAAAATAACCTGCTCGATTTCAGTTTCGGTACAGCGGACCCTTGGCATATTTGAAGGGAATTCTTTGATGATCGTAATTTTTCTGAAATCAAACATCTTTTTCAGATCATAGTCTTTACCGGCCAGCTCAAGGACGTTTTCCATCAGCTTGGAAAGATCAATAGGCGCCATCTTGGATTCGCTCTTGCGACTGAACTGCAGCATATTTAAGATGATTTCAGACGCCTTTTTACCCGACTCCTGTATCCCATTAAAAAAAGAGTGGATTCCCCTTGTCTCCATGTATTGTTGAAGCTTGTCCAGATCAACACCAATTTCCCGGGCCGGTCCAAGATTAGATTTTAGATCGGGAGTTAAACGGCGTTGAACATTCTGAATTCCCTGCAATATACCTGCAAGAGGGTTATTCAGTTCATGGGCCATGCCGGCCGCCAATCCTCCGACAGACATCATTTTTTCCGTCTGCATCATCAATCTCTCTGCCTGCTTTCGCTCCGTCACATCTGTGAGAAAGACCAGTGTCGCAGGTTGGCCACTCCAGGAAATAGAAACAGCTTTGATCTCGACCCAGCGGATTCTGCGATCTTTAGTAATAATTCTATGGGCGTAGGTGCCCGGGACGTGCTCTCCCTGGTCTCTTTGTAAACGGCGGGAGATAACCTTCTTTTGATCTTTCCAATAGATTGTTTCAATTGAACGCAGGTGTTCCAATTCGTCTAAGGTATAACCGAAAAGTTTAACCATTTCGGGGTTAAAATATTTAAACATGTCATCCTGAACCACGCAGATGGCTTCAATGGCGTTATCGACTACATTGCGATACTTCTCTTCGCTGTCCCTCAGGGCTTCTTCTACCTGTTTTCGTCCTGTGATCTCGGTCGAAATCTGGATGCGGACGAATCTATCATCAATCCAACGAATGGCTTTATCATGGTTTAGATAATACTTGTTGCTGATCGGGTTGTGACCCTCCCATATTTTAACCTCTGTTGGTTTGTTGGCAGCATCCAGCAAATACGGATTTGTGCAGTGTGAACAGGGCTTTGACCCTCCTCGAAACGCTTTCCAGCATATTTGACCCGTTAAATCTTTTCCAAACGATTCTATCATTTGAGCATTCATATACAGAACGTCATGGGTTTCCATATCCGAAACGTATATGTCTGCCGGCACACTATCCAATATGGCTATCAACCTTTTATTCGTTTCTACTATCTGTTCTTCAGCTATTATCTGTGTTGTGATGTCCTGGACAGCCCCCTCTATGCCTGTGATGCGTTTATCTATCGTGTCCCATCTGGGGCGGGCATAATCCCTCATACGTCGTATTTGGCCGTTTTTTATGATAATGCGGTATTCAACGGTCTTTGCCTGATTCATAAAAAGTGCTTTCAACTGGTCTTGGGCGATATGTTTATCATCGGGGTGCATCAAGCCTTCCCACCCACCAAGTGACTTCAGATCCTTGTGTGAAAACCCGGTCAGATGGAAAACGGCGCCGGTTACCCATTCGTTAACGAGCGTTCCATCAGGTTTAACCTTGTAAGCGTAAGCGTAATCTGAAGTCAGTTCTGAGACAGCACGGTAACGGTTTTCGCTGTACTGCAATGCCTCCTCAGCTTTTTTCCGTTTTTTATCAACTTTGTTAATGTACAGCGCCATCTCGATCGTTACTTTCAAATCCCTTTTCTGGATTGGCTTAAGCAAATATCCAAATGGCATAACGAGTTTTGCCTGATTAATTCTCTCTTCGTCGAGGTCTGTAGTTGAAAAGACAACCGGGATATCAAAACGTGAGCGGATCATATCTGCAGTTTTAATTCCATTCATTTTTCCTTCGATCCGCATGTCCATCAGGACGAGGTCCGGTTTTTCCAACTTAGCCTGCTCAATCGCTTTCTCGCCTGAATTAGCAATTGAAGTCACCTGATAACCCAAATCTGCAAGACTATTTTCAATTTGCATTGCGATGATGGCATCGTTTTCAACAATAAGGATTTTTTCTCGGTCCATTTTTAGGCTTCAAGTTGGATACTGTCAATAATCGTAGTGGCTTATCTCAATAACTGGCGTCTACGTCCGAGCAATACCGGTCCTGCTGTCGGTCATGAAAAAACGATGTTATTCTCAGGTAACGCTCTTGGGTGTCGCTAAGCATAGTTTCTGAAGAGAAATATGTCAAATTAAGGATTCGAAAAAAATCAGTCGGTTATTCTTGAAATATCTGATATGGCGGAAAAAAGAGGGCTTTTTTGAAACGGATTTTGTGCAACGATCTCCCATGAAAAAGGAGAAGCCTTCAATCTGACCTGATTTTCCTAATCAGGGTCTCAATAAGAATGGATCTCTTTGAAGATATTGAACAGACATCTTAGTTTTTCCCACCGATTTGGTATAATTCAACCAAATTGAGTTGCATTTTATCCAGATCTGATAAAAACTAAACTCCATTTGAAAATAATATTGACTGAGAAATAGCAGTAAATACAGAAAATCGAACCAAGCAATTATCCAGGGAGATTGAAATGGTGAAGGCGGCAATCTGCTATGAGTTTGGAATGCCATTGGTCGTTGAGGAGGTGGAGATTGATCCGCCAAAAACCGGTGAAGTGAAGGTTAAAATTGCGGCTTGTGCGATTTGCCATAGCGATATCCATTGTGTTCGGGGAGCCTGGGGCGGAAAAACACCTGTCGTGGCAGGACACGAGGGTGCAGGAACTGTTTCTGAAGTCGGACATGGCGTCACACGTGTCAGACCGGGAGATCCCGTGGTGGTATCCCTGTTGCGGTCCTGTGGACATTGTTTTTATTGCACGACCGGCAGGCCGTACAACTGTGAAGGGAAATTTGCCCTGGATAGCGAGACCCGGTTGCATAACGGGGCGGGGGATTCCGTTATCCAGGGAATTTATACGGGTGCCTTTGCGGAATACGCGATCGTTGATCAAAGCCAGTTAGTTAAAATCCCTGAAAGTCTGCCCATGGATCGAGCCTGCCTGCTGGCCTGTGGGGTGATAACAGGGCTGGGGGCGGTGACCAACACCGTTCAGGTCGAAACGGGTGCCAGTGTGGTCGTCGTCGGAGCCGGTGGTGTCGGGTTGAATAGTGTACAGGGGGCTGTCCTTTCGGGCGCCGCTAAAATTATTGCCGTGGATGTACGAGATGTGAAACTGGAAGCGGCCAGACGCTTCGGCGCGACCCACGTGATCAATGTAAGTAACCGGGATGCTGTGCAGACCGTTTTGAGTCTGACTGACGGGCGTGGCGCCGATTATGCTTTCGTCACGGTGGGAATCTCAACGGCCGTCACACAGGCCAGTCATATGGTTCATGAAAGCGGAGTGGTTGTGGTGGCGGGCATGCCGGGGAATGATGATGCAGCGTTTTCCCTGAACGCACATGACATGACCTGCGGCCGTACCATTATCGGCAGCAAAATGGGATCCTCCCGGATTGCAGTCGATGTCCCCCGCCTGGTAGAGCTATACCAGCAGGGACGGCTTAAGCTGGATGAATTAATCACCCATCGCTACCCTCTGGAGAAGATCAACGAGGCTATCACATCAATGGAACAAGGCGAGGCGATACGAAACGTCATCATTTTCTAAGAGGATCTGCAGATGAAAATCACCGATGTCAAAACCTATGTAGTAGAAAACCCGCCCCCGCATTTTGGTGGCCCCTACTTTGTCTTTATTAAACTGACAACCGACAGTGGCGTTGAGGGATTTGGGGAAGCGTATTGTCTTCCGTATAGGCCCCAGATTGTGACGTTGATGATGACGGATGTGTGTGAACGATATGTGATCGGAACAGATCCTTTCCAGATCGAGCGGCTTTGGCGGGTCATTTATTCCAGCGGATATACCCAGCATCCTGATCTTTCCCTGATGGGTGTGCTTAGCGCCATAGAGATGGCTTGCTGGGATATCATCGGCAAAGAGTTGAACAGGCCGATCCATGAATTGCTGGGGGGGCGGGTGCATGAGAAATTGCGGTCCTATTCCTATCTTTACCCGTTGGATTCTGATTCGGTCGATGTTTATGTTAACCCGGACCTGGGAGCCGAGCGAGCAGCTGAATATGCCAAGCAAGGTTTCACCGCTGTCAAGTTCGATCCGGTGAGTTCTTATTCCGCTTTTGATCCCCGGCAGATCTCCCTTGAGGACTTGGATCGAGCAGAAGAATATGTCGGGAAGGTCAGGGAAGCGGTCGGGAACAGATGCGATCTGCTTTTTGGGACCCACGGGCAAATGACGACTTCAAGCGCTATCCGGCTTGCCAGGCGCCTTGAAAAATACGATCCCCTGTGGTTCGAGGAACCGGTGCCACCTGAAAATATGGGTGAGATGGCTGCAGTCGCGCAGGCCACCACTATTCCAATTGCCACAGGCGAGCGGCTGGCCACCAAGTATGAGTTCGCCAGGCTGCTTGCCAACCGGGCGGCGTCCATATTACAAATGAATCTGGGAAGGGTCGGCGGTATCCTGGAAGCCAAAAAGATTGCCGGTATGGCCGAAGCACATTATGTGCAGATCGCTCCTCATTTATACAACGGACCAATCGCAGGTGCTGCCAACATCCAGATTGCTGCCTGCAGTCCCAATTTTCTAATTCTGGAAGGCATTCAAACCTGGAAAGGGTTCCACGCTGACATATTGAAGCAACCCATCCAATGGGAAGACGGCTATGTCATCCCACCCATCGGACCCGGTCTGGGTGTGGAATTGAACGAAGAGGTTGCCGAACTGCATCCATACACCGGGAGCGAGCTCCATCTCAACCCGTTGACTAAGCCCGGCAGCTCCTAGATTCCGTGTACTGCCACCTGATAGGGGTTGTAGACGGTTTGGGTTAGAAATTATATTTCAACCGGGCAAACGCATTATCATCATTGCGCAGCATTCCAAATTCACGATCTTCGTAATGATCGGCGCCGCTGAATATGTTTCCGCCGACAACAGTTGTGATTGAGGCAAAGAGCATCGGATTAAAAAGCTTGTTCATCACGAATCGTACAGCGCCGGATGTTGTGGAGTAAATAAAGAAGTCCCGTCCTTTGATTCGATGCCGAGCACGACCAAAGCATAAATTTGAAAATTGTCTTTCACTGACGGGTACAGGGTAATGGCAGGATTGTCCTGTGGAAGCATATTTACCGGATCCGTATCCGTTTTTATGTTGGGAAAGCAGCCAGAAAAATCAATGTAATCACAATCGTGCTTCTTAAGATCAGCTTCGGACGTTGAATCGTAAACTCAATTAAACGCTTCTTAATGTTGAAACTATATAACTTAATTTCAAAATATTAGAATATTCAGATAATTATATAATGGGCAAAAAAAAGGGACCTAGTCACAAAAAATCTTCCGAATCAGCTCAAAAAAGGTCTGCCACGCCATCATTGGCTAGAGCATAAATCGAATAATTGCCCTCGCGACGAGATTTCAATATTCCTCTGTCTTTCAGCAGTGTCAGAACGTCTTATTTAAACAACCCAACTGCCTAATTCAGCCCCTCAAAGAGGTTCCGTCCTTCCACCAACGCATTTATTTTCGCATCCGCAATGGAACGTTTCAGCATCCAGAAGCCACAATCCGGATGGATGTAGGTGACCCGCCCCTGACCCAGCATTTTTTCAGCTTGTTCGATATGGCGGGCAACCTCATCCGCTGTTTCAACCACATTGGACTTGATGTCAACGACCCCTAGACCCAGACCAATCTCACCTCTTAAATCCTTGAACACTTCCAACTCGTTCAAGGGACGATTGCGGGTTTCCATCACGATATGATCTACATGGAGGGTATTCAGATAGTCCATTAGTTTGTCCCAACCTCCTGACTGAATGCGCTGGCCGCCATAATTTCCGAAACACAGGTGAACCGCTGCGATTCCTTTAATCTGATCCAGTACCAGATTGATCGCTTTTGCAGCCCAGGACCACTCTTCCGGATTCCCGGGTAAATTGGCTTCATCGACTTGGATGACAGAGGCATCGAGGTGCGCAACCTGCTTCGCCAGAGTTTCGCCGATGGCCAGGCACAATTCAGCCGGGTCCCGGTAGTGCTTGTCAATCAGTGTTTTCGCCAGCATGTGTGGGCCCGTGAGAGTAAACTTAAGTGGTTTTGTAGCCAATGCCAGCGCTCGGTTGCACGCAAAGGGCAAATCCAGGGTACCTTGCCCAAGAGGGCCATCCACAATCCCCGGAGGCATCCTCCGAAAATCCATACCGTTCTCTTGACGGTATTTAAGTTTTTCATCGAAAGTGATGTCCGTTCTGATGCCTTCCAGTGGCCGAACAAAATACTCAATCATGCCGTTTGTTTCCGGATGATTGATGTCGAAGCGGTACATCTCCCCATCGCAAACCACATCAAGTCCGGCAACTTCCTGAGTGTTTAAGACGACACGGGTAGCGTCGATCAACGCCTGCTCCGATGGAGAGTTTACCAGCCAGTCCGGGACCGGGTAAGAACCGACAACGGTGGTTTTAATACGAGGGCTACCCATTTTAAATCTCCTTTTTTATCTGATTTAAGACTCTTTTTTGTTCCGAGTTGGGTGATCAATATATAATTATACTTGCAATCCTCTGGGACTTCTACCGTAAAAATCCGCAGAACCACAAATCTTAATTTGTTTATCCCGGGGTAAGGTCTGCCTGAGAGTGGCTGCTACCGCAGTCTTTCTCTTTGTCGAATCAATTCGCCTATTTTATTGCCTCTTTTTTCAATTCGTTGGATGATTTGTACTTTGGTAATTGGCAAAGCATGAACCTCACTCTATAATTAACCCTACTCAACTCAGAAATGTCCGGTTAGGTTTTTGCAGAAAGCTGAATCCTTATGCGCAGAAACTGGATTCATCATTCATCATTCAGCATTCTGCAAAAACCTAACCGGATATTGTCGTAAGCAATTGTTAAAATCATGCATACCTGTATCTTCCTGACTGACAAGACATGCTGTTAAAAGAACTGAGTTATTACAAAACGGGTGGGACTTGCCACAGTCTAATTCAGCCGCAATCCGTTCAAGAACTGGCGGACGCTATGGGGCAGATTGACAAGAACCAGACCCGCTACTTTCTACTGGGTGCCGGCAGTAACTCTTTGATCATGGATGCGCACTGGCCGGGTGCCGTGATCAACTTTTCTAAAATGAACCAGGTCCGCATTGACCAAGCAAAGGTCATTGCTGAAGCTGGAATCGATAATTCGACTTTTGCCACAGCCTGTTATGACGCATCACTGGCTGGAGCCGGTTGGATGTATTACATGCCGGGGCAATTGGGCGCAACGGTGCGAATGAATGCGAGGTGTTATGGTGGTGAAATCAGTCAAATTGTAGATTCTGTCACGGTTGTGACGAATAAAGGCGTGATCAAAAACTATTCAGGCAAAGAGGTCTTTTTAGGTTATAAAAGCACGCTCTTTATGTCCAAGGCTGAGATCGTGGCGTCGGTCGAATTCAACCTGACGAAAGGGGATCGGGCACAGATCAGGCAGCAGATGGATTCCTGCAGGACGGACCGGGAGGATAAACATCAATTTCTGTATCCATCCTGCGGCTGTGTTTTTAAAAACAATTACGACGTCGCAATCCCCAGTGGATTACTGCTGGAGCATGCAGATGTCAGGCGATTCAGTACAGAGCAGGTGGAAGTCAGTCCGTATCATGCCAACTTTGTTTTTAACAAAGGCGCGACGGCCATGCAAATTCTGGAAGTCACTCTGCAGATGCGAGAGGCTGTCTACCAGAAATATGGTGTCTGGCTGGACTATGAGATGGAGGTTCTTGGGGTCATTCCAGATGATCTGCAAAAGCGGCTTCAGGAAAAACGTTCCCAGGATTTCAAACAAACAGACCTTGCTCTTTTAAGAACGACAGGAATCTGAGAGATT
>Ga0233437_1005370_pt1 | contig 13993 bp, 13 predicted proteins | sample SI_122_August201_FD_182714 | JGI IMG/M metagenome (GOLD analysis project Ga0233437, IMG submission 182714) | Seawater microbial communities from Saanich Inlet, British Columbia, Canada - SI_122_August2016_200_MG | ecosystem: Environmental > Aquatic > Marine > Inlet | place: Canada: British... | reverse complement strand
TAATTGATCACATTAATACCCGTCTTTTTGAGTTTCAATCCTTGTTTTTCTGGATATGGAATTCAGACGTTCACACTGGGCAAACAAGATTGTAGCTCAACTATGTTTCAATCCTTGTTTTTCTGGATATGGAATTCAGACTTTTTTATCCTTTTGGGTTACGTTATAATTTTCTTGTTTCAATCCTTGTTTTTCTGGATATGGAATTCAGACATTTTTACAATTTTCTAAACCTTCAGACATTCTTAAAGTTTCAATCCTTGTTTTTCTGGATATGGAATTCAGACACTTATCTTTGCATTAGCTCTAAAACTGCCAGAGCGTTTCAATCCTTGTTTTTCTGGATATGGAATTCAGACTACAATGGGATCAGGGACAACCGGCGTTGCTTGCAAGTTTCAATCCTTGTTTTTCTGGATATGGAATTCAGACCGAAACAAACACCGGCATATAAAAACCGATTTAATAGTTTCAATCCTTGTTTTTCTGGATATGGAATTCAGACTTTTTCTTGGAGGCTTCGATGAAAATTGTAATTCGTAGTTTCAATCCTTGTTTTTCTGGATATGGAATTCAGACTATTAATCTGGTCTGCTGTAAAATCTATTGTAGAAAGTTTCAATCCTTGTTTTTCTGGATATGGAATTCAGACAGGTCCGGGGATCAAACCCTGCCAGTTACACAGGATGTTTCAATCCTTGTTTTTCTGGATATGGAATTCAGACTTCACTACCCAAACGCCGACTATCACGAATCCTTTTAGTTTCAATCCTTGTTTTTCTGGATATGGAATTCAGACCTAACGTAGCTGCTACTGGATGGAGTGGTACAACTATGTTTCAATCCTTGTTTTTCTGGATATGGAATTCAGACCCTTATAGATGACACGAAGGATGCAGACTCAATGGAGTTTCAATCCTTGTTTTTCTGGATATGGAATTCAGACCTATCGCCCATGGAGTTAAAGAAAATAGGCATGGAGTTTCAATCCTTGTTTTTCTGGATATGGAATTCAGACGCCATTAGAGAAGAATCTGATCTTGAAACCTTAGAGTTTCAATCCTTGTTTTTCTGGATATGGAATTCAGACTGGGGTTGCAGGGGTTATGCTTGCCAAGAAGACATGTTTCAATCCTTGTTTTTCTGGATATGGAATTCAGACTTTCAGAAAGAGCAGTAAACATATCACGTAAAAGGAGTTTCAATCCTTGTTTTTCTGGATATGGAATTCAGACTTATACCCTCCTTTGTTTTCTGTTCCTAATAATATGTTTCAATCCTTGTTTTTCTGGATATGGAATTCAGACTGGATCTGTCCTGCACATGGCTTCAAACGGATTAGGGTTTCAATCCTTGTTTTTCTGGATATGGAATTCAGACAATCAGAAGATGCATACTTTGGTTTTAATGAATCATGTTTCAATCCTTGTTTTTCTGGATATGGAATTCAGACTTATACCCTCCTTTGTTTTCTGTTCCTAATAATATGTTTCAATCCTTGTTTTTCTGGATATGGAATTCAGACTATTCAGAGGAGTGGACCCTGCAGCGATGTACCAGGGTTTCAATCCTTGTTTTTCTGGATATGGAATTCAGACGACAACCCCAGTCTATCAGCAAGAGACCTGCCAGTAGTTTCAATCCTTGTTTTTCTGGATATGGAATTCAGACGAGAATAATCCTCATAGACCCTTCCAGTTGCATTTTGTTTCAATCCTTGTTTTTCTGGATATGGAATTCAGACATCAAGAAAATTATATGGGGGGATATATGATAAAAAGTTTCAATCCTTGTTTTTCTGGATATGGAATTCAGACTGTCCTTGCAGAGTCTGGTGATAAGATCGCTTCTTAGTTTCAATCCTTGTTTTTCTGGATATGGAATTCAGACCTTGAGACTAAATCTAATGGTCTTATGGACAAAAGTTTCAATCCTTGTTTTTCTGGATATGGAATTCAGACCTTGTTTCAAGTACAAAGCTGGATGAATTCAGAACCGTTTCAATCCTTGTTTTTCTGGATATGGAATTCAGACCATATGAGGACTATTTCAATGGTGTTTCTCCTGCTGGTTTCAATCCTTGTTTTTCTGGATATGGAATTCAGACAATGATACTCAATGTCCATAAGCGTCTCCTTTATAGTTTCAATCCTTGTTTTTCTGGATATGGAATTCAGACTTGATTTTGTGTCAGCCCCAAGATATTGAGAGTTTAGTTTCAATCCTTGTTTTTCTGGATATGGAATTCAGACCTGTACCTGGGCTGTAGTATTGTATTAGTGCTTGTTGTTTCAATCCTTGTTTTTCTGGATATGGAATTCAGACTTTTGCTGGGCTTCCTACTCCATGCTTTGCTGGGTTGTTTCAATCCTTGTTTTTCTGGATATGGAATTCAGACAATGATACTCAATGTCCATAAGCGTCTCCTTTATAGTTTCAATCCTTGTTTTTCTGGATATGGAATTCAGACTTTCATCTTGAAACGTATAATACAAACAATATTCTGGTTTCAATCCTTGTTTTTCTGGATATGGAATTCAGACATTATTCTTTGAGATCTGGCTATTACAAGATTTTTGTTTCAATCCTTGTTTTTCTGGATATGGAATTCAGACACTTCCCATGTGCCATCCTTGCCCTCTGTTTTTTGAGTTTCAATCCTTGTTTTTCTGGATATGGAATTCAGACGAGACAGGAGATATGCCAAAGAATTGCGCTGATTTGTTTCAATCCTTGTTTTTCTGGATATGGAATTCAGACTTCATATCTATTTTTGTATTCCAATTCAATATTCAGTTTCAATCCTTGTTTTTCTGGATATGGAATTCAGACCTTATGAACTTGCGTTTACTGATCATCCTGAAAAAAGTTTCAATCCTTGTTTTTCTGGATATGGAATTCAGACTTGTATGATGCAGTCAGGTTGCTGCCCAGATTTTAGTTTCAATCCTTGTTTTTCTGGATATGGAATTCAGACTGTTGTTTGAAGATCTCTAAAAACTTCCATATTTTGTTTCAATCCTTGTTTTTCTGGATATGGAATTCAGACTATGAATATACGGACGTTCGGACAAGATTATTCCAGGTTTCAATCCTTGTTTTTCTGGATATGGAATTCAGACCAGGATTTACAGGAATTTAAAGTTAGCAAGGAACAGTTTCAATCCTTGTTTTTCTGGATATGGAATTCAGACCTTAATTAAAAGGATCCTGTAAATTGAAAAATAAAAAGTTTCAATCCTTGTTTTTCTGGATATGGAATTCAGACATTCAGAGGAGTGGACCCTGCAGCGATGTACCAGGGTTTCAATCCTTGTTTTTCTGGATATGGAATTCAGACCAAAGCACCAGAACTTGAAGCTGCCAAGCAAACCAGTTTCAATCCTTGTTTTTCTGGATATGGAATTCAGACCCCGGAATGGCTGGCAATCAAAAACGGGTTTGTTTAATGTTTCAATCCTTGTTTTTCTGGATATGGAATTCAGACCCGGATCCGGGGCAATTGAAAAAAGTATCAAAACAAGTTTCAATCCTTGTTTTTCTGGATATGGAATTCAGACTTTTACGGGCCAGATCCCGGGACCTTTGTCAAAAGTTTCAATCCTTGTTTTTCTGGATATGGAATTCAGACTAGTCAGGGCCAATAGCAAGAGCCTTTCCATTCAAGTTTCAATCCTTGTTTTTCTGGATATGGAATTCAGACAAAAGATCCAGCCATCAAAGTTGAATCCACAAGAGTTTCAATCCTTGTTTTTCTGGATATGGAATTCAGACTGAAGCCTCCGACCCCGGGGAAATCGTCATGGTGTGTTTCAATCCTTGTTTTTCTGGATATGGAATTCAGACTTTTACGGGCCAGATCCCGGGACCTTTGTCAAAAGTTTCAATCCTTGTTTTTCTGGATATGGAATTCAGACAACAAACAGAACTACACAGCCCTTAACAACTATCACGTTTCAATCCTTGTTTTTCTGGATATGGAATTCAGACAGGAATTATGAAGGTTGAAACCATAAAAATAGTTTCGTTTCAATCCTTGTTTTTCTGGATATGGAATTCAGACAGAGCCTCTATACAGGGCTGGCACTCTATCACTCCAGTTTCAATCCTTGTTTTTCTGGATATGGAATTCAGACTGGATGATGTTCGCTTAATTAACCAATCTAAGCTGTTTCAATCCTTGTTTTTCTGGATATGGAATTCAGACACGACAAAATCCGTCCTCCTGCAGCCTGAGTAAGATGTTTCAATCCTTGTTTTTCTGGATATGGAATTCAGACATTTGCTGCTGAGTCTGTTACGGGAGTAAGACTTGGGTTTCAATCCTTGTTTTTCTGGATATGGAATTCAGACAACTCAAAAAACAATCCATCAACACCACGATGCAAGTTTCAATCCTTGTTTTTCTGGATATGGAATTCAGACTATAAAGAAGATCACAAACACTCCCAAACATGGAAGTTTCAATCCTTGTTTTTCTGGATATGGAATTCAGACCCAATCAATACTTGCACCCGATAAACGGGTGAATACAGTTTCAATCCTTGTTTTTCTGGATATGGAATTCAGACTGGAACTAAGGTCATTGTAAGGCATAGGGTGGAGAGTTTCAATCCTTGTTTTTCTGGATATGGAATTCAGACCTCTATTCTTAAAATTTCCCTTTGATTTTAAGAGGGTTAAACAAATTTTCAAAGATCCATATTATAAACATTTCAACCAATACTATTGAGTTATGAGTTATTTGTAAGTTATTAAAGTGATGGTAATAGATTGTATTTATATCATATTTTATCATTTTTTCAGTTTGCACAAATATTTTTATAACAGCAGTCAGCACAACGCTTTATAGATGATGCCCGCTTGGGATAAAAACCCGTCTTAATAATGTGAATAACCTCTTTGATACTTTTTTTCAATTCCGATTTATCTTTTTCATTAAATTTCAATTCAACGAATTTATTTTTTGATCGTGTATAAACGATGTATGCCCTGTTTGATTTTTCCCCGTAATTATCTTCGATCATGAGAGAATAACATAATGCCTGTATCTTTTGTGTTTTATAATTTATCTCTTTGTATTTTGCATATTTAAAATCAAGGGGCGCCATTGTGTTGTCTGCAAAAGTCAGTATCTCGTCAATTATTCCTCTGAGATGATATTGACTTGATGAAAGGTAAATATTGCTTTGCTTTTCAACCACACCAAGTTTCTTACGCAAATATTCTTTATTGATATTTGCTTTTTCTTCATGAATTCTCCGCCCTTTAATGACTTTAAACCGCTTTTCTTCTCGCTGGGGAATATCCAAAGCAAACATAAAATAGATAAACCGAGGGCAGAATGTATATTCAATGAGCATTGAGGGCGTTATTGATATAGCATTTCTCGGGTGATTTAAAATAGTCATAACTTCTTGTTGATCATATAATTATCCGATCAGTGTTAAAAATTTAATGTTAATGTCTTTTCTCCTAACCAACCTTTTTCACAGGAATATTTTGTTCCATTTTTAACAAATTCATATGGGCAGACTTTGATCTGAACTATTTCATGTAAATCTTGCAATCCGTCTGTTTCATTTTTAGAAACGTTGATAACATATTGGGATATTTTTTTGAGTATACTTTTCAATTTGCTCCTGCATTCCATTTTTTCTTCCATGGATTTCCCCGGTTGCTTCATTTTTTTGTGAAGTGTATCAATTCTCAAAAAAAATGTTTGATGCAGACCTTTTTCTATTTCAACAAAAACAGGTTCAACATTTGGAATCGCTTTCATGAAATTGTTTAAATAAATGTGATACACTGTTTCAAAGTCTAGTTTTTGCATATTCTGGTATAATAATGGGTCTGGAGCTACCCTGTCCATAACGATCTGGAAATATTTTTCAAGGAGTGGAAGTATTCTGTTCTCATTTATCTCTGAAGAAAATAATTCTATTACCTCTTCTTTCAACAAATCTGTAGGGTGATATGGGCAATAGCCTATTTTACCAGTTACTATCAATTTAGCACTTTTGTTTAGTCCTTCTCTGTTTTCTCTATTTATACGACCGGCTGCTTGAATCATGCTGTAAAGAGGAGCAAATTCTCTGATGCCAAAATCAAAATCAAGATCGACGCCTGCTTCAACAACCTGTGTTGAAACGAGGAGAGTTTTTTGTTTTTTTTGCAGCCTTTTTTTTATGGTGCTGATTATACTGGCCCTGCATTTTGGAATAATATTTGTATTTAGAAAGAATAACTCAGAAGAGGAAATGTTTTTTCTCAAATTGTCTTTTAACTCGCTATAGATATCCAATGACAATTTTTTTGAATTTACCACACATAATAAAGAATTATTGTTTTTATAATTTGTTTTTGCCACCGAAAGAAGGGATTCCATATCGTTGATCTGCGTATTTATCTGAATCGAGTACCGGTTATTGAAATCCATTGAAAAATATCGTTTGTCAAGTAACTCAGCCATTATGCCTTTCGGGATAAATTGTTTGATTCCCGGAATTGTAGCTGACATTAAAATGAAATCAATATTAAAGCTTTTTGACAGGTAGGTTATGGTCTTTGCCAAATCCTGAATTAAAACCCTTGGTATCGCCTGTATTTCATCCAAAATAATAACAGAGTCACGAATTGTCCAAAACTTGACAAGATCCCTGTTTTTATTTGAATAAAAAATATTTAGAAGCTGATTAAAAGTGGTCACGATTACCGCATCTGAAGACCATGACATGGCAGTGAAATCATTTTGCTGCTTTGACAAAGATTCTCTCTCTTTTCTTCCTTCATTATCATGGGATATATAGCTTTTTGAATGGGTTAAATGATGGAATTTAAGCAAATCATTATTTCCTAAAATTAAACTATATTCTTCATGCGTTTGATCAATTATGGATGTCATGGGCAAGGCATTAATTATTCTTTTTTTATTCTTATCATGACAAATTTCAAGGGCAAGTTGTAGTGCTGAAAATGTTTTCCCGATTCCGGTGGGTGCTCCAATTATAAAAATACGTTTAGCTTTATTCTTTTTGTAGGTGGTGATGATTTCTTTTCGTGCCTGATTTCTCACAAAAGCCATTTTATTATTTTTTGATTCAATTAATTTAACAAGATTTGAAATATATGTTTTCCATTGATGCGATTTTTTTTCTGAATAAGATTCTTTAAAAATGGCTTCATATTTATCTGAAAAAATCAATCGGGAAAAAACATCTTTAATTAAAAAATAATTTTCAAATGCTACAAGATCATACTCTTCTACAAAGTCCTCCAAATCAAATAAATTACAAAATTCCTCCAGGTCCAAGTCTAATGACAAATCGATTCTGTCACAAATCTTTTCTAATCTTTTTTCAAGATCAGGATATGTTTCCAATAAATCATCTATGAAAGACAGCTTGTCATCCAAAAAATTATTCGTATCTGCAAGATCTCCATGGTGTTTCAAAACAGCATAAAAAATGGCAAATGATTCAGGTGTAATCTTATAATTTTTATTCATCAAATAGATCAAGGCGCTTTCAAGGGCGTGGGTTGTACGTCTTGCATGGTCGGGATTTTTTATATATTTTTGAAACTCATCTGTAAGTTTCCCTGTATCATGAAAAAAGGCAGCCTCCTTGTGGGAATTCTCCACAAAAGAGGCTGCGATATTGTCCAAATGTTTTTGAACAGGATAGTTCGGATGGGACCAATATTTTTTTTCAATATCAAACAAATTCACAATAATATTTTCCCGCATTGGTTTTGACAGCAATGGCCTGATTTTTATCTTTCAACAGAATAGGCTTGTCGCATAAAATAAAACTTTTATAGTCCCTGTATTCTCTTTCCCCAATGGTTTTGGTGGCCATATAAACATTTGTGTATTTTTTCCCGCCTTCAAAAACGATTTTTGAGGGTTTTGATGTAAAAGAATTCAGGATGTTCGATCCCTCCAATTCCCATTCACAATCCAACAACCTGTAGTTAGCCGGAAATTCACTATTCCCCATATAAAAGTAAAATGCACTGGAATGAGTCTGAAGGAGTGGAATAATTTGTTCTTCATATTTAAAATCTTTTACAAAGATAAAATATTCCGGGTTAATGAGAAGCTCTCGGAAAATTGGCTTTGGCGATCTGAAACTGTTATTGAATGCCTTTGAACAATTATCTGCCGATTTCCCTAATTTTTTGAATTCGGTTTCAATTTTCTGATCAGCCGCCATTAAAAACGTTTCTTCTTTTTTGGATGGGTCAGAACAATCTTTCAACCGTTCTTTTTCCTGAACCAGTTCATTGTATTTTTTTCTGGTTTTTAAAAATTTCCCCATGGCAGTGATTTTCGTTTCAGACTTCTTTGTATAATCAGCCACATAATTCTGAGTAAAACTCTTTTTCCTGATCGCTTTTTCAAGCACCAGAGAATATTTAAAATCAAAGTATTCCGGGTCATTGAAATATTCGTTATAATCAATTCCCAGTATTGATGCCATCATCCCCCCTATTGTTGTTTTGGGTGGAATAGGGAAGGTAAGGTTCTGGGTAATGGTCAGAGGATCCCTGAATACACCGAAGTTACTCCATAATTTAAAACAAAACATAGGCACCCCGCATTATCAATCCTGATGACCAAGTGATGCAAATTCCACTTCATCCATTATTTTCACATTCTTGATTTGTTCGAGTTCTTTTTTGTATTGTTTTAATGAATCATCACAGACAATTTCAACGGCTTCAATATAAGATTCTGCCTTGTTAACAGCCAAAATAAAATTTGAAAAATCAATCTCAGCTTCACTGATCTGTCTGATCAGATCACTATCTTCGTTGTCCAATCCGATTAGCTCGTCCAAGAGACCGATAAAATAGCTATTGTCCTCCTTGTAGGTGATTCTGATGAGCAGCCTTGATTTTTGTCCCACCTTGCTCCTGGTGTTAAGCAGTTTGGTTCCGAACCAGAGAGAATCCAACATTTTCTGAATATCCTCTTCTGTTGTGCCTGCTTTAAGAGCCTGAAGTCTGTTGATCGTGCCATACATGGCAAAAAGCCCATAGGGGATATAATTATCCGCACGAAAGGTCTTTGTAAATTTTGCTTCGCCATCCTTTCCCTTTGTTGCAAAGGCGCCCGTGCCGGATTTAAGAATGGCTTCTGTTTTATTCAATGATTTTGTCCATGAAAACTGGACCGGTCCGACCAGCTGTATATTACTTTTGGGAGCCACTCCGCCAAACAACCTGTTGTCAATACAGGTAAGAAAAACATCCAAAGGCTCTTTTAAATCACTTTTATCTTTTATTTGCTTAAACCGGTCTTCAGCATTAAGCCCGTGGGCAATGATTTCGTCATTGTTAATATAAATCAATTCCTGCTTCCGGTATTGAAGATCATCCCGGATGGTCCGTTTAACGCGGACATCGCTGACAATAGCTTTTTCATCCACATCATCAAATCTAGGGGCATTATCACTTGCCATATCACCATTGGGGTTACACATTCTCGCATCCCAAATAAAAAGCAGCTCACTGTGTTTTGCACAATTGTTCATTTTTTTTCTCCTTTATTTTTTTCTTCATCTTCTTTTGCCTGCTCTGCTTTTGAAAATTTCCCGTAATCGTCAAATCCTGCAACAAAGGCATAGGCAATTTTTGAGCCGGATATCCCTTTTGATTTGGATTCAGGAGTTTCATGGGCAAGTTTTCTTACCTCAGAGTCATTTCGAATCCTTAATTTGAGTTTTTGCTCATATCTGAAAGCCATCTCAAAAATTCGGTCCAGATTGCGGTAATTGATAATCTGACCTGAAAGCCAGTTTTTAAAAGTGGTATTCCCCTTGCTTACAGGAGAATAGAAAGAATGGTTAATAACTGCCTTGGCGTAAGCCCCGATAAAATAGGCTTTTTGAATGGCAGATTTCCCATAAAACCCTGTAGTATCTGTTTCCTTTCTTACAAGGAAACAATCATTAAATGAACTCTTCTTTTCCGGCATACATTCACTCCTTGATTTTTTTTATTGCACGGAAAAACTCCAGTAATTTATTTTCCGGGCGGGTATAATTTTCAGGAAAATTTATCCAATCCTTTACTCCATTATTCATTCGTTTTTTATGGGCGTAATCAGTCTCCCTGTGGAATTCAAATCGGGCCAGAAGATCTTCCATTGTTATTGTTTCATCCGTGAGCATAAGCCTTGACAGATGCAGTCTTTCCTGTAAAATACGATTCTTGTTCTGCTTTTGGGATTTATTGATAACAAAATAGAGCTCATCCCGGTTAAAATAATCCTGGAGATAAGCCTTGTCCCTGTCCCTTGAATGCAATGTAATATTATCTTCAATCCCAATTGACTTCATATCATCCACAAGCCTTGCCAGTCTGCTGGGGACGATATCTTCAATGGCCCCTTTCACCTCAAAGGAAAGATTTGTCCGGTTTATTGCAGTGAAGATAAAATCAAGGGTAACTGAATTTTTTAAATCTCCCAGATGGTCTATCTGTTCTTTAAATTCTGTTATCAGTCCAGTGTCCCGGACTTCAATTTCGGCAATAGTTTTTTTATATTCTTTGTCCATTTCCGAAATTTCTCTTTCCTGTCCTATATTTATATTTTTTTTGCTATCTCTCGTCTTTTTTAATTTTTCTAAATCTCTTTTTAATTTTTTTTCTTCTTTTCTAAGAACCTCCAATTTCCCAGGTTTTCTTTTTGTTGCAACATTGGCCCGGACCAGCCGGTTTAAAACTTTTTGAAAGGCGTTTTTATCATCAGTTATCATGTGTGGAATAATAATATATTCCAGTCCCTTATAAAAAAAAGCCAATTTTTCAAGGATATAGATCCATGCCAGTTTTATATTTCCAGCGCTTTCAAGGGATAATGGAAGATTTTCTTTGACCCTGTAATTTAACGAATCATGATACTGGTCATAGGAAAAAATTTTGAATTCAGGACGGTAACCGACTAGGGCTTCCTGATTCGTAAAAATATCATACCCGACTCCTGATTCTTTCAGCTTGCTGACAGGCGTTTTATACCAGTTTGTCCAAATTTCCGGCATGCTTTCCGGTAGTGACTGTCCGTTTACAGATATCCAGAGCCAGAAATATCCACCTTTGATTTCATCCAATAGGGCCAAGACCTCATCGTCAGCACAATTCTCAAAAAAATCAATAATAGCCTGGGATAACCCCTGATTCTGACCTTCTGAAAAACAAAGCACACTCTTTTTCATGGTATTTATAAGAAGAAAAAGTTTGGTCTTAAGACTTTCATTTTCCTTGAGTTTTAATTGAAGGTTTGGATACAGGTAATAAATTCCGCCTCCTGCCCCACCCGTTTTTTTTGTAAAAAACATTTTATTTTTAGAAATAGCTTCCCTTCTTAATTCCAGAGAAACAACTGCGGAATCCTTGATATTGAAATCAAGATTAATATACTCGGGCTGATCTCCATCATTCAAACTATCATCCGGACTCAGCTTAATAACGTCCTTAATATCCTTTTGTGAAAGTACACTGCCGATTTTCCATAATTTATAAGACAGGCTCATTCTCTACCTCTTAATTTCATAAGATTTTTTTGACACTTCCAAACCCGCGGGATACTGACTTCCCCAGCCCCATATAGTCTGGAATCATAAAGTTCGTTTTAAACATTCCTTTAAAACCGATCATATGCTTGCCTTTTAATGTGACTTTTGTCTGTTGAAACTGTAAGTCGACATTGATCTTCTGATCTTGATCAAGTTGAAGATTAAGGTACTTTGACATGGACAGGATGTTTCCGATTAGTATTCTTTTCAATAGATCATTTTTTTCTTTCTGATTCTTCAGATTGATATAAACGGCAAAATTTTTCTGGTTAAGGCCTATCCAGGGGGAGATGAATTCATACATGAATGTTTCCTGGGAAAAGCCGAACTCAACTATTTCTATTTTTAAATCTTTTTCATTAATCGGAATCTTTCTTCCATCAATAACAATTTCATCCAGACCCATGAAAATCTTGGTAAAAATCTGAACCGCTTTTTCTGTCATGGCGATAATGCACGGAGTATTGTCGATAATTTTGAACTGGATCAAAGGATACCGATATATACTTTTCCCAGTTACATTGTCATGGTTGTGGATGAGATCATGCTCGGCAAACACATTACCCACATATCCCCGCAATTTGTTAATCTGGGAAGGATTGAGTTTGATATTATTAAAATAGAGAGTTGCTTTCTTCATTTAGAATTTACCATTTATAGATTAAAAAAATTTAGACAAAATTTCATCATTTACCAGTCGTTTATCAAATCCCTGGCCAAGCACGTTGATTCGTCTGAAATCTTCCTGGCAGAAAGGAAAGAGATAGACACTGTCAGTTTCCTCGTCTATTTCGTCCAGACAGATCTCTGCCAGCTCATCAAATCGATTGATATCCAGTTTGCCCAGAAAAATGCTTTTCTGAACCCTTGTCATGCCATATTTTTTACATTTTTTTGCCACCCTGTTTCTGATTTTGTTTGAAACAATATCATACATGATCCATGCAAGAATCTTAGCCATATTAAAATTCCTTTATATCCAGCCACTCCGGATGCGCCATTGCCTCATCCTCAAGAAGAATATTGGCAAGTTTATGGGCTTCATGGCTGATAATATATTTTCTTTTCACGTTTCTTCTCTTGTATCTGACTTTTTCTTCCAGGTGCCGGTTCAACGATTCAATGACCACTGGCTTTCCCTTGTCATTGAGGGAACAGGAATGTTCTTTGATATCAAAATATTCGTTTTTTGCTTTTTTGCCGGTAAAAAGATAGACGGCCGTTTGTTCTGCAAAAATCCTGAAAGGTTCTATCAGATCAAAGACAAGGGATTTTTTGTTGTAGTTATCTGTATGCATAAAGCCCACAAAAGGGTCAAGGCCTGCAATGATACACGCTTTTTCAACCCTGGAATAAAGCACCCCATAACAATAGTTTAATACAGCATTAAACTGATTTTTTGCCGGTCTTTTTGAACGTCCTTTAAACCGGAATTTTTCCGGCATTATTTTTGAAATACATGAAAAATATGCTCTGCCTGCTGTACCTTCAAGCCCCATGATGATTAAACGGGATTCATCAAGGTCCTTAAAGTTACGGTCAAGTGCTTCAAGAGAACCCTCAATAGTGTTGAGCGGTGCCTGGAAGAGTTCTTTTTTGTCCGGTCTTGCATACTTGAGTTTTTTCAGGAATGCGAGCTGGTTATTGACTTTCTGTCTGATAAGATCAAGCACAAGGTTCAGCCCTAGCTCACAGTTCGCCGCATCAAGTTGTTTTCTTCGGATCAGAGCAGTTGAACCCATTTTTGAAAACCAGACCCTGCCAATGGGAAACCCGTACCGATCCAGAAAGACCAGATCAATATTATTTTCAAGCGCAAGTGATATGGCCTGTGTACTTATCATGGCCTTATTTGAAATAATAATAGATTCGACTTTCATTGGCGATAAATCAAGTTTTTTATCTTGGTTTTTAAACAAAAAACATTCATCTTTTTGTTTGATCATCGTGCCGGGTGAATTTATTACAACTTGAATAAAAAGCCTCCTTATTTTCTACGATTTAATTTTTTATTACGATCTCCAAGATTTTTGTAATTCCCGTTTTATAATTTTTTAAAATTGCCCTTTAACAGTTTTTACAAGTTTTCCAGAAATAAATTTTACAGGCCGGCTGTCTTTAATGTGACTGTCATGTTTAGTTAAAACCATATGGCGCTTTTTATGTCAATAGGTATAACTACTTATAATTCAGGAAAATTTATTTAAATTTTTCCTTTTAAACCTTATATTATCCTATATTTTTGCTCTGATAACTTGAAAAATCGATAATGATCAAGTAAAGCTTCTTTGAAAATTTTTTAGTTGTGGGACTAAAAAATATCCGTTAAAAAAAATAAAAACTTATTTAATCAGGATAATAAAAATGACTATTCGCAATAACGTGGGCGATAAAATCGCTATCCTGGATGT